>Ga0209550_10003921_pt1 | contig 14124 bp, 14 predicted proteins | sample LauGreSuBDMM15SN_2_FD_187567 | JGI IMG/M metagenome (GOLD analysis project Ga0209550, IMG submission 187567) | Freshwater lake microbial communities from Lake Michigan, USA - Su13.BD.MM15.SN (SPAdes) (version 5) | ecosystem: Environmental > Aquatic > Freshwater > Lake | place: Lake Michigan...
AACACCACAGGCCACTGCTTTTTTTCGCCAGGGGCCAAGGTGTATTGGTTGTAGCAAAAGCACTCCACCATATTGAAGTGCGGACCCGATTGCTGTGGCGCATAGCTGGGAATGGCCTGTGCCGACATGGTTCGGCCTTGCACGTTTTGAAACTCGTACATCACAGTCGCCATCTCGCCAGGATGCACCTGAATCGAGTTTTGCATGGGCTTGAAATGCCAAGGACCACGTGCATTGGCATCAAATTCCACGGTGATGGTGCGGCTGGTATCAAGTTGGCTGTTTTGCGGTGCGGCAAGACGTGCGTTGCCAGAACCGGGCAACTCCTTTTCGCCCAAAGCCAAAATATTGATGCCGGTTGCCTCACAAATCGCCACGTACAAAGGCACCAAGGCGTAGCCAAAACCAAACATACCCAAAGCCACCACGACAAGTTTGCGCAGCATCAGCAGGTTGGTTTGGCGCAGACCCATGACGTTAGATTAATTATTTATAAAGGTGACTTTGGCGACCACACCCAGAAAAAAAACAGCTGCTACCGAGGCCAATACCAAGCCAAGGCGGAGATTGCTTTTTTTCTGTTCTGAAGTCATGACAGAGGTTTGCACTTTCAAAAACTCAGGCCACGATGCGGGTAGCGTCGCGGTTGAGCTTAGGAGGCGTCTCAAAGGTGTGGAACGGTGCGGGTGAAGGCACTTCCCATTCCAAACCTTCAGCTGCTTCCCAAGGACGCTGAGGCGCAGGCTCACCCTTGCCACGCATGGTGGGCAACACGACAAAGAAGAAGAAATACACCTGAGCAATACCGAAGGCGAAGCCGCCTACTGAGGCCAATGCGTTGAAGTCAGCAAACTGCATGGGGTAGTCAGCATAACGTCGGGGCATACCGGCCAAGCCCAAGAAGTGCATGGGGAAGAAAGTGACGTTAAAGGAAATGAGGGTCCACCAGAAGTGAATCTTGCCGCGGGTTTCGTTGTACATCACGCCAGTCCACTTGGGGGCCCAGTAGTAATAGCCAGCGAACATGGTGAACAAGGAACCGGCCACCAACACATAGTGGAAGTGGGCCACCACGTAGTAACCGTCTTGCAATTGCAAATCGATAGGCGCCATCGCCAAGATCAGGCCGGTGAAACCACCCATGGTGAACACGAAGATGAAACCCACCGCAAACAACATGGGGGTTTCAAAGGTCATGGAACCTTTCCACATGGTGGCAACCCAGTTGAACACCTTAACACCCGTGGGCACTGAGATGAGCATGGTCGCGTACATGAAGAACAGTTGGCCAGTCACAGGCATGCCGGTGGTGTACATGTGGTGCGCCCACACGATGAAAGACAAAATCGCGATGGATGAAGTGGCGTAAACCATGGAAGCGTAGCCAAACAACTTTTTACGTGAGAAGGCGGGAATGATCTGGCTGATGATGCCAAAGGCCGGCAAGATCATGATGTACACCTCGGGGTGACCGAAGAACCAGAAGATGTGCTGGAACATCACGGGGTCGCCACCAGCGGCAGGGTTAAAGAAGGTGGTGCCGAAATGACGGTCGGTCAAGGTCATGGTGATGGCACCCGCCAACACTGGCATCACAGCAATCAACAAGTAAGCGGTGATGAGCCAAGTCCAAACGAACATAGGCATCTTCATCAAGGTCATGCCAGGCGCGCGCATGTTCAGGATGGTGACGATGATGTTGATAGAACCCATGATGGATGAAGCACCCAAGATGTGCAACGCAAAAATCGCTGCATCCATGGAAGGGCCCATTTGCAGGCTCAAAGGTGCGTAAAGCGTCCAACCGCCTGCAGGTGCGCCACCAGGCATGAAGAAAGAACCGGCCAAGATCAAAGCGGCAGGAATCATCAACCAGAAACTGAAGTTGTTCATGCGGGCAAAGGCCATGTCAGCCGCGCCAATTTGCAGCGGGATCATCCAATTTGCAAAGCCGACAAAGGCTGGCATGATGGCGCCAAACACCATGATCAAACCGTGCATGGTGGTGAGTTGGTTAAACAACTCGGGGTTAACCAATTGCAAACCCGGCTTGAACAATTCTGCGCGAATGCCCAAAGCCAAAACACCACCAATGATCAACATAGTGAAGGCAAACAACAAGTACAGCGTGCCAATGTCTTTGTGGTTGGTCGCATAGACCCAACGGCGCCAGCCGTGCGGCGCACCATGGTGGTCATCGTGTGCGTGATCGGCCCCGTGGCCATGGGGGTGAAGTACAGCGCTCATAGAAGATTCCTTCGATTTAAACGGGGTTACTGACGTGCAGCCAGCACTTGGGCAGGCTGAACCAATTGTCCGGTCTTGTTCGACCAGTTGTTTTTAGTGAAGCTGATGACGGCAGCAATTTCGCTGTCAGACAGCTGCTTCCATGCGGGCATGGTCAGGTTGTTTTGACCATTGAGCATGACTTTGATCTGCTTGCTTGCGTCAGCGTCCAACACGACTGCTGCGCCATCGAGCGTTTTGATGGGTCCCATGCCTTTGCCACTCGCTTGGTGACATGCTTGGCAGTTGGCCGCATAGACCTTTTCGCCTTTTTGCATGAGGTCAGCCATGGCCCAAACTTTGTTGGGGTCGTCTTGTTTGGCAGCCAATTTTTTATTTTGATCAGCCACCCAAGCGGTGTACTCTTCAGCGCTGACCACTTTGACGTGGATGGGCATGTAAGCATGTTCTTTACCGCACAGCTCTTGGCATTGGCCGTAGAAGTCACCGGTTTTTTCGGCACGGAACCAAGTGTCACGCACAAAACCTGGAATGGCATCTTGCTTGATACCAAAGGAATTGACTGCAAATGAGTGAATCACGTCGTTCGAGGTGGTGATGATGCGCACCTTTTGGTTGACAGGAACCACCAAGGGGTTGTCCACTTTCAAAAGGTAATTGTCGGTGGGTTCGGGATTGCCGCTGTTGGACATTTCGCGCTGGGCGTTGTCCAAAGTGGAGATAAAGCCAATGCCTTCGCCTTCACCTTTGATGTAGTCGTAACCCCATTTCCACTGATAGCCCGTGGCCTTGATGGTCAAGTCGGCGTTGGAAGTGTCTTTGCTGGCCACCACCGCTTTGGTTGCGGGCAAGGCCATCAAGATCACGATGACAAAAGGCACCACTGTCCAAGCAATTTCAACTTTCAGCGACTCATGAAAAGAGGCTGCTTTGTGCCCAGCAGATTTGCGATGTTTCCAAATGGAATAAAACATGACGCCAAACACAGCCACAAAAATCACCGTACAGATGATCAGCATGAACCAGTGCAGCCAAACTTGCTCTTCAGCAATTTTGGTGACCGGTGGGTGCAGATTCAGTTGACGTACTGCGGGGCCGCCGGGTAAATCGTTAACTGCCCACGCCATGGAGGAGGCCATGGCGAACAAGGCGATGCTTGCTTGCTCAAATTTTTTGTAAATGTTGTTCATCATGTTTGTAAAGATTCAACAAGGGGTGTAACCACCAAATCCACACGATTCTAACCACCACAGCCCTTGTAAAGCCTGACACCAATCTTTCATTCTTCATTCTTTACGTTGACTCGGCAACTTCGATCGCAAATCCTGCACCGATATATGTGCTGTATCCGAAGATAAAGCTTTGGCTTTGGCTTTGAATGCATGGCCATAAATAACCTCAAAATTCAGTGCCAATCGACCTGAACTTTGTGGGGATATCAAGCCCTGCGCCAGAACCTGATGCAAGCTTGCCAACCAGTTCTTGCCGCGCAGACCAGAAAACCTATGGGGATGCAAATTGCGGCCCAAGGTACGCAACTCTGCCAACAAAGAAGGAGCATCGGGGTAGGTCAGGGTGATGTGCTCCATGTCCATCACGGGTTGGGCAAAGCCTGCTTCAAGCAACATATCGCCCCAATCGTGCATGTCGGTAAAGTCGTGGGCAGCGGGTGGCCAACCATGTTGTGAATAAATCCCCTTGAGGTTACCTAAGGTATCCGGCCCTAGACAGGAGAACATCACAAAGCCCTCGGGGGCCAAAGCGCCGTGCCATTGCGCCATGAGCGCTTGAGGCCGTGCCTGCATATGCAAGCCCATATTCGCCCACACCATCTGTGCGGGTTGATCCATCGACAAAGCAAAACTGGGCACCCGTGTTCGCCACCGCGTCCACCAAGACGGCATCAAATTTTGTTGCGCTTGCGGCAAAAGTGCTGCCTCTGACTCGACCACGGTGCATAGCGCTTGCGGGTATTGCTGGCTAACTATCGCTTGCGAAGCCCAACCACCCAGACTGGGTTGCCAGTGCGCCCAATGTGTGGGTTGACTGCGCATCAACACCAAGCGCTGCGCCATGCGCTTGGCCACTTCATCATGCAGCCACGCGGTTGGGCTTTGCGCGGCAAAACGCTCCCAGCGCTTGGCAGCGACAGGGTCTATAGGTGGGAGCAGTTCACTTTTTTGAAGTGAAGAATTCACAGACATAAAGAGAGAACTTTGTTCAGATAGAAGGTATGCCTTACAGCCTCTCAGCATACCGAAATTGGTCAGGCAAATTTGTCTGGCCTCGGCTCACTTTGCCAGGGCTGTGCCACGCCTGTGGCCAATGGGCTTGGCAAGCCTTGTGTCCTGCGTGTGCAGGCTTGGGTCATACCCCTTCGGAGGACAGTGCCTCAAGCTGCGTGGCTGCCAAACTGTACATCTCCCCATGGAAAGAACTCATCACTGCATTCAAGTTCGAAGGTCAAGTAGGTTTGGCCTATTTTTTGGCACAACAAATGCGCCAGACACCCGCCATAACCCAACGCTTGGAGGCCTGCGACTTTGTGATGCCGGTGCCTTTGTCGGCTCAACGTCTGAGAGAGCGAGGCTTTAACCAAGCCTTGCAGTTGGCCAAGCATCTTTGCCCAGAACGCACTTTGGGCCACGCGCTGATTCGATGTCGCGATACACCTGCCCAATCGGGCTTGTCTCGCCTAGACAGATTGGTCAACCTGCAACATGCTTTCATGGTTAACCCAGATTGTTTGCCAAGTTTGAGCGGCTCTCGGGTGGTGGTGCTGGACGACGTCACAACCACCGGCACCACCTTGCTTGCCTGCACACAGGCCTTGCAGGCGGCGGGGGTACAGCAGGTAGACGCGGTTGTACTTGCACGAACACCGGCTTAGCGCCAAGCCACAATGCGTACTTCACAGAAAGCCCGCATGTTTCATATCGTTTTGGTTCAACCCGAAATTCCACCCAACACCGGCAACATCATCCGATTGGCTGCCAATACCGGTTGCAGCTTGCATCTGGTCGAGCCACTGGGCTTTTCCATGCAAGACAAACAAATGCGCCGAGCCGGCTTGGACTACCACGAGTACGCCGATGTGAAGCGCCACGCCAGTTGGCAGGCCTTTGTGCACGCCGAGCAACCCGTTGTAGCCCGTTGCTTTGCCCTCACCACCCACGGCAAGGCATCGGTGTTTGAGTGCGCTTTTCAGGCGAATGATTGGCTGGTGTTTGGCGCAGAAACCAGTGGTTTGTCAACCGAAGTCAGGGCTTTCTTTCAAGCCGTCAATATGCTGCGCTTGCCCATGCTGTCGGGGCAACGCAGCTTGAACCTCTCTAACGCTGTGGCCATTACCGTTTACGAGGCGTGGCGTCAAAACAGCTTCGCCGGTCAGCAGCCTCAGGGGTAGCGACGCACCAAGGACTCGGCGATGCACACCGGTTTGTCGGAGCCTTCTCGCTCCACACTTACCTTCCAAGTCATTTGCATGCCATTGTTATCAATGGCCTCGCAAGCCAGCAAATGCATATGGGCACGCAAACGGCTATTGACCTGCACTGGGGAAGTAAAACGCACTTTGTTCAAGCCGTAGTTGATGCCCATACGAGAGCCTTGAATCTCAAACGAAGATTCAAAAAACTGTGGCAGCAAGGACAGGGTTAAAAACCCATGGGCGATGGTGGTGCCAAATGGACCGCTTTGGGCTTTATCGGCATCGGTATGTATCCACTGGTGGTCACCCGTGGCTTGGGCAAACAAATTTATTTGCTCTTGCGTGACCGTCACCCATTCGCTGACCGCCACGTCTTGGCCAACACAGGCCATCAAGTCTTGTAGAGCGTTAAATGTTTTCATAGTGAAACTTCTTATTTGTCTGTCTGAAGTGGTCAGTCTAGCGCCTTGGGCATTGACAGGTTTGCAGCTCAACTAAAATTAACGGTTTTACCTACAGCCAAACTACCGCTATGAGCGCTTTCAACGACGAAACCGTGTTGTCTGTTCACCACTGGACCGACCGCTTGTTCAGCTTCACCACCACCCGCGACATGGCTTTACGCTTCTCCAACGGCCACTTCACCATGATCGGTTTGCGTGTCGACGGCAAGCCTTTATTGCGGGCCTACAGCATCGTCAGTGCCAACTACGAAGAACACCTCGAGTTTTTAAGCATCAAGGTACCCGACGGCCCCCTCACCTCCAAGTTGCAACACATCCAAGTGGGCGACAAAATTGTGGTGGGACGCAAACCCACTGGCACCTTGTTGATTGACTATTTGCTGCCTGGTAAAAATCTGTACTTGCTGGGCACCGGCACCGGCATGGCGCCTTATATGAGCGTCATCCGCGACCCCGAAACTTATGAACGCTTTGAAAAAGTGATTTTGGTTCACGGTGTGCGGGAGGTGAAAGAACTGGCTTACCACGACTACCTCACCAAAGAATTACCCCAGCACGAACTGCTGGGCGAGATGGTCAGCGCCCAAATGCTTTACTACCCCACCGTCACCCGAGAGCCATTTCGCAACCAAGGCCGCATCAACGAACTGATGGACAGCGGCAAGTTGTTTGCGGACCTAGGTCTTCCAGCGCTCAACCCCGAAACCGACCGCGTCATGTTGTGCGGCAGCCCACAAATGCTGAAAAGCCTGAAAACCTTGCTGGAAGAACGTCACTTCAAGGAAGGCAACACCACCACGCCCGGCGACTTTGTGGTGGAGCGGGCGTTTGTAGAGCAATAAGCACTACACGCGCTCAATGATGACCGCAATACCCTGCCCTACACCAATACACATGGTGCACAGCGCATAACGCCCGCCTGTGCGGTGCAGTTGGTTGGTAGCGGTGGTCACCAAGCGTGCGCCTGATGCGCCCAGCGGGTGACCTAAAGCAATCGCCCCGCCGTTGGGATTAACACGCGGGTCATCGTCTTGAAGCCCTAGCATGCGCAGCACTGCCAAGCCCTGCGCCGCAAACGCTTCGTTGAGTTCAATCACATCCATTTGCGCCAATGTCAAACCGTTCAGCGCCAGCACTTTTTCGGTGGCGGGCGCGGGGCCAATACCCATGATGCGCGGGGGCACACCGGCGGTCGCCATGCCCACCACACGGGCGCGGGGCGTTAAGCCATGTTTGGCTGCAGTGGCCTCGTCGGCCAACAAAATCGCACAAGCGCCATCGTTGACACCACTGGCGTTGCCTGCCGTGACTGTGCCGTCGGAGCGCACCACGCCTTTGAGCTTGGCCAAGGCTTCCAAGCTGGTTTCGCGTGGGTGCTCATCCTTGTCCACCACCACGGCATCGCCTTTTTTTTGCGGGATGGTGACGGGCGTGATTTCTTGCGCCAAGAAACCGGCTTTTTGTGCGGTAACCGCCTTCATTTGACTGGCCAAAGCCATGCGGTCTTGGGCGTCGCGCTCGATGTTGAAGTCGGCAGCCACGTTCTCCGCAGTTTCGGGCATGGCATCCACACCATACATGCTTTTCATCAAAGGGTTGACGAAACGCCAGCCGATGGTGGTGTCATAAATTTGCGGGTTGCGGCCAAACGCTGCCTCTGCTTTTGGCATCACAAAAGGTGCGCGGCTCATGCTTTCCACACCACCGGCGATCATCAAACCAGCCTCCCCTGCGCGAATGGCACGGGCAGCGGTGCCCAAAGCGTCCATACCCGAACCACATAAGCGATTGATGGTGGCACCAGGAATTTCCAAAGGCAAGCCCGCCAACAGGCTTGCCATGTGCGCCACATTGCGGTTGTCCTCCCCAGCTTGGTTCACGCAGCCATACAAAATATCTGTGACCGCTTGCCAATCCACCTTAGGGTTACGCACCATCAAGGCCTTCAAAGGTACAGCCGCCAAATCATCGGTGCGCACACTGGACAAAGCGCCACCATAGCGGCCAAAAGGGGTGCGAATCGCGTCACAAATAAAAGCGTGTTTCATGTAAATCTCTGGTTGACAATACAAGCCATGTTCAATCCATCCCAAGAAGATGTCAGGCGGTTCTTCTGCCAAGTCTATGCCAAGCAACAAAGCGAGCAATTGAGTGATGCTTTGGAAACGCTGGCCGGTTTATGGGTTGCGGAGCACCCCGAATACGCCACACACTTAGCAGACGTCAATGCGGCGCTGGGCAAGCAGTTCAAGGGTGACGATGGTCAGTCCAACCCGTTTTTGCATTTGTCTATGCATGTCTCCATCAGCGAACAATGTTCCATCGATCAACCACGCGGCATTCGTCAAGCGGTGGAATTGCTGGCGGCCAAACGCAACAATTTGCATGACGCCCACCACGAGGTGATGGAGTGTTTGGGCACCATGTTGTGGGAGAGCCAGCGCAGTGGTCGTCCACCCGATGGTCAGGCCTACATTGACGCGGTTCAGCGTCGAGCCACCAGCGATTGAGACTTTAGAAAAACAAAAACCCACCGAAGTGGGTTTTTTGGAGGGCTTGGAACTTATTTGCGGAATTTAGACTGAGGCACTGTTTTCAATTCGCCCTGCTGGCTGTTGACATAAGCCGCCAATTGCTTGAGTTCAGCCAAGGTAAATTGTTTGGCAATGCCACCCATCACGCCATTGTTACGACCCCAAGTGGCTTGGCCGTCTTGTTTGTAGGATTTGAGCGCAACGTAAAGGTAATCTTTGTGCTGGCCTGCAATCTTGGGGTAGCCAGGAACCATGGGTTTATTCAAATTAGCACCGTGGCAAGAACTGCAAGCACCCTTGGCAAGCAAGGCAGCTGTGCTGGCAGAGGCCTCGGAGGCTTTTTCTGGCAAAGTCACTGAATCGTCTTTGCCATGTAATTCGTAGTAAGCCGCAATATCGGCCATGTCTTTGGCAGTCAAAGAAGCAGCGATGCTGCGCATAGTGGGGTGTTTACGGTCGCCCTTTTGGTACGCCATTAAAGAAGAAACGATATAAGTTGCGGTCTGGCCCGAAATCATGGGTACTTTGTAGACCTCAGGGAAAGATGCTTGGTAACCTTTGATGCCGTGGCATCCAATGCACATGGCGATTTTGGTTTCACCGGCTTTCGCGTCGCCTGCTGCGTCTTGGGCATAAGCCACTGAGGTCACCGAGGCGACAAAAAGCATGAGAACCGATGTTATGAGCTTGGTCATTTTGGACAGACAATCATGAAAAGAAACTCAAAAGATTATATCGACGCGCTTTGTAAGCTCCGTGTCGGAAACATAAAAGGTATTGACCCATGAAATTTGCAGGAACCGATAACTACGTTGCCACCCAAGACCTGATGCTGGCCGTTAATGCGGCCATCACACTTAAACGTCCTTTGTTGGTCAAGGGAGAACCTGGCACGGGCAAAACCATGCTGGCCGAGGAAGTAGCGCAATCACTTGGGATGCCTTTGCTGCAGTGGCATGTGAAATCCACCACCAAGGCCCAGCAGGGCTTGTATGAATACGACGCGGTGAGTCGTCTGCGCGACAGCCAAATGTCTGATCTGGACGGCGGCGAGCGGGTAAAAAATATCGAAAACTACATTGTCAAAGGGGTGTTGTGGCAAGCCTTTACCGCCATTGAACCTGTGGCGCTGCTGATTGATGAGATCGACAAGGCTGACATTGAGTTTCCCAACGATTTACTGCGCGAACTCGACCGCATGGAGTTTTATTGCTACGAGACCCGCGAACTGATCAAGGCTCAAACTCGCCCGCTGGTGTTCATCACTTCCAATAACGAGAAAGAACTGCCCGATGCATTTTTGCGCCGCTGCTTCTTTCATTACATCAAATTCCCCGAAGCCGACACCATGCGTCAAATCATTGATGTGCATTTCCCCAACCTGAAAAAAGAACTGCTCGCTGCCGCTTTGAAAACCTTTTACGACGTGCGTGGCTTGCCTGGTTTGAAGAAAAAGCCCTCCACCTCCGAATTGCTGGACTGGCTGAAACTGCTGGTGGCCGAAGATATTCCCTTGGCAGCGCTGCAAACCCAAGACGACAAAGTGGCCGTGCCGCCCTTGGTGGGAGCGCTGCTGAAAAACGAGCAAGACGTCACCTTGTTTGAAAAACTGGTTTTCATGCAAAGCCGTAACCGCTGATCCCTCACCATGAAACACTTGCTCGCACAAGGTCTTGGAGATGCCGTCGGGTTTGTGGTGGGGGCATTGCTGGGATTTTTTGCTGGCCAACTTTTGGGCTGCGATGTATTCGATGCGGGCTATAGCACCCGCAGCATGGTGGGGATCGCCCTGGTCGGTTTGGGGGGGGGCATGGGATTGCAAGCCGCTCGCCGCTGGTTGCACGGGAAAGCCACTGACGAGGATGCCCCATGAACCCATCTCAACCATCGAATGCTTGTTTGCCCATTGAAAGGGGCTTGCCATGCTGATTGATTTTTTCTACACCTTGCGCTCGGCCAAACTGCCGGTGTCGGTGAAGGAATACCTCACCCTTTTGGAAGCGCTGCAAGCCAATGTGGTTGGACCCAACAGCGACGCCAGCAGCATGGATGATTTTTACCACCTCAGTCGCATGATTTTGGTGAAGGACGAAAAGCATTTTGACAAGTTCGACAAAGCCTTTGGCGCCTATTTCAAAGGTGTGGAAATGCTGACCGACTTCACCGCCGATGTGCCGCTGGAGTGGCTTAAGAAGGCCCTTGAAAACGAACTCACACCCGAACAAAAAGCCGCCATCGAAAAAATGGGCTGGGACGAGTTGATGGAAACCTTGAAGAAGCGCTTGGAAGAACAAAAAGAGCGCCACCAAGGCGGGAACAAATGGATTGGCACTGGCGGCACCTCACCTTTTGGCAACGGCGGCTACAACCCGCAAGGCATCCGTATTGGCGGCAAGGGTGCCAACAAAAGCGCCATCAAAGTGTGGGAGCAACGTGCCTACCAAGACTATGACGACGCCGTTGAACTCGGTACGCGCAACATCAAAGTGGCACTGCGTCGCTTGCGCCGCTTTGCCCGTGAAGGCGCTGAAGACGAATTCGATTTGGACAACACCATCCGCAGCACCGCAGCGAATGCGGGTTACCTAGACATCAAGATGCGGCCCGAGCGCCACAACCATGTAAAACTGCTTCTGCTGATGGATGTGGGCGGCACCATGGACGAACACGTGGCGCGGGTGGAAGAATTGTTCTCAGCGGTGAAAGGCGAGTTCAAGCATTTGGAGTTCTTTTATTTCCACAACTGCGTGTACGACTTTTTGTGGAAAAACAACCGCCGTCGCTTTGCCGAAAAGTTCGACACCTGGGATGTGATTCGCAAGTACAACAGAGACCATAAACTTATCTTTGTGGGCGACGCCACCATGAGTCCCTATGAAATTTTGCAACCCGGCGGCAGCGTGGAATACAACAACGAGGAAGCCGGTGCGGAATGGCTGCAACGCCTGACCCACGCCTACCCCAAATTCGCTTGGATAAACCCTGAACCTTTGGGGGTATGGCAATACCGCCAAAGCATCAGCATCATCCAGCAGATGGTCAGCAACCGCATGTTTCCGCTAACCCTCAAGGGCTTGGAAGACGCCATGCGAATGCTGAGCAAATAATTCTTTTTCTCGTCATATTGCAAATCTAGATTGCAAGTCTTCAACACTTGGATTAATGCCGTGCAAAACCACTCTTCTCAGCCGCTCAACAGACGAAACATTTTGCAACTCATCGGCACCAGCCCGTTGCTTTTGGCGGGTGGCTCTTTGTTTGCCTTGCCATCCAAGGCGGCTGAAGCCAAGCCCTATGCAACAGCAGTCAAATTCAACGCCTCTAGCAACCCGTCCACTGTGGCGCAACGGGCAACGGTGTTCACTGACGCCACCATCGACATCACCTACAGCGACAGCAGTGTCAAAACCGCCCAAGCCTTGAGTTTTGTCGAACTCTTTCGCACCGGTGACACCCTGACAAAACCACCTGCAGCAGGTGGCGGCCAGATCATCGCTGCGGGCTATACACGCCCTGATGGGGTCACCCCCATCTTGGACACCGATGGCAAGCAAATGTTTTCCGACTGTGTCGATGGTCAGTCCTTGATCAAGCTGTCCAAATCCGCAGTGCCAAATATTTCAGGCAGTGCCTTGTTTCTGGTGAATCAGTTTGAGTACAAATCGGTAAACGCTGCGGGTAAATCCATGTATGGCAAATTGCCCTGCCCCATGACCATCACCACCTTAGAGCAAAACGCCAGCACAGGCGCTTTGAGCGTCAAATACCAGTATTCAGTTCCCACCGCTTCGGTACATGGCCTATGGATCACCTGCGGGGGCAGTTTGTCACCTTGGAACACCCACCTCTCCAGCGAAGAGTACGAGCCCGATGCATGGTTGGTGATGCTGCGCAAAACCAAAGGTTCTGCTCTAACTTCTTCAGAACTCACCACTTGGCAGACGTCACAAATGTCCAAGGCCAATGCCAGCATCTCCAGATTTTTTGACTTCAGTCGCAACACCCTTGACACAGCGTCAACCCCCGACACCCAAACCACGGCCAACCCCTACCATTACGGCCATCTGCCAGAAGTCACCGTTCACCCTGACGGTACGGGCAGCATTAAAAAACATTACTGCTTGGGCAGAATTTCCCGCGAGTTGGTAGAAGTCATGCCCGACAACAAAACCGTGTTGATGGGCGACGATTACACGGGTGGAGCCTTGTTCATGTTTATTGCCAACAACGCAGGCGACTTGTCTGCTGGCACTTTGTATGGCGCCAAGATGACGCAAACCAGCGCAGACAGCGGGGGAACTTTCACACTGAGTTGGGTCAAGCTGGGCAGCGCCAGCAGCGCTGAAATTGAAGCCTTGGCTGACACGCTTTCACCCCGCGACATTATGGACGTTCGCTTCACCGACCCTGGTGCTGGCTACACCCAAATGGCTTTGGATGGTTGGGGTTACCAATGGGTGAAAGTGCAACCCGGCCAAGTCAAGGCGGCGGCGTTTTTGGAAACCCACCGCTATGCGGCTATCGCGGGCGTGACCATGGAGCTCACCAAGCTCGAAGGTGTGGCGGTTAACGCCAAAGACAAGCTGGCCTATTTCGCCATGTCGCGCATTGAAACCACCATGTTGGCTGGCAGCGAGCAAAACGCGACAACGCGTCCTGACGTCGACGATATTCAGCTCGCGTCCTTGCGGCCAGGCGCTGTGTACGCCGCCAAACTCAGCGGCGGACAATCTGACAGCGTAGGCGCTGCCATCAACAGTGCTTGGGTACCCACGGATTTCTACGTTCCCAAAGGACTGCTGGGAGAGAACGTCGCCACAGATGCAGACGGCAACAACGCCAACATCCTGAAAATTTCTCAACCCGACAATGTAAAGTTTTCTGAGAAGATGCGTACATTGTTTGTGGGTGAAGATGGATCGGGTCACTTGAATAACTACGTATGGGCTTACAACGTCGACTCTCAACAACTCTCCAAGCTTTTATCAACACCAGCAGGGGCTGAGTGCACAGGCTTGCAAGCGGTGGACAATATCAACGGCTTTGCCTATTTGATGACAGGCTTTCAACACGCTGGTGACTTGTCTTACAACACCACCACAGGGGCAGGCACCCTGAATGGAAAAACCGTGCCTGCTGAACTTATGTCAACCATTAGCAGCAATTGGGGCGGCATCAACCAAAAATCAGCTGTGGGCTATGTCAGTGGACTGCCGGTGGTGCGCTCCTAGGGCGACCTTAAACTACGCTACCCGCCGCCGTAGTTCAATGGACAGAACGAGTGCCTCCTAAGCGCTAGATACAGGTTCGATTCCTGTCGGGGGCACCATGTCAACTAACGTTAATAACTCTTTAGAAAACAAGTAACAGCGGTTTTATTGATAACCGACTCTCAGTAAGTTAAGTGTTATTACTGTTGCTTCCCTGTTGGAATATATAAACAATCTTC
>Ga0209550_10003922_pt1 | contig 14123 bp, 8 predicted proteins | sample LauGreSuBDMM15SN_2_FD_187567 | JGI IMG/M metagenome (GOLD analysis project Ga0209550, IMG submission 187567) | Freshwater lake microbial communities from Lake Michigan, USA - Su13.BD.MM15.SN (SPAdes) (version 5) | ecosystem: Environmental > Aquatic > Freshwater > Lake | place: Lake Michigan, USA...
CACATTACTTGTACGGTTCTGGCAAAATGGAATATGAAATTTTAAAGGATCTTGTTTTTTCTGCACAAGTTTCTGGAGTTTTTGATTACGCAGAAACAAAGTCTTATCAGAATAATGTTTTTAATTTTGATGCAGTCAATTCAAGAACTTATACAGTGGCAAATAATACATTGACTGAAGCACGTGACCGATCAACAGAGGTTACGTCAAACTATTTGTTGAATTACACCAAAAAACTCAACAAGCATGAGTTGAGAGGGTTATTAGGGTATTCAGAATTGTATAACCAGGGAACAAGCATGAGTGGTTATAGGGAGCGGTTTTATAACAATGATATTCAGTCACTCGGACAGGGTGCCAATGATGCAACAAAAAACAACGGGGGTTCAGAATACAAATTTGGTTTACGTTCAGCTTTCTCTAGGTTGAATTATGCATATGATGGGAAGTATTTGTTGGAGGCCAACGCACGATATGATGGATCTTCGAGGTTTACAGGTGACAATCAGTATAGTTTCTTTCCCTCATTCTCGGCTGCATGGAGGTTGTCTAAGGAGAAATTTTTTGAAGACCTCAATCTTCCTTTTTCTGACTTGAAAATAAGGGGATCATGGGGTAAAACAGGTAATCAAACCGTTCCTCTATATAGCTATTATGCATCGCTTTCTCAAGGTTCTTATTCATTTGGTGGTGCTGCGGCGCAAACATTTGCTGTTGGCTCCTTGGCAGATCCTAATATCACTTGGGAAACCAATACACAGACAGACCTTGGCATAGAAGGCCAAATGTTTAGCAATAAGGTTTCTTTTTCTGTAGATTATTATAATAAAAGAACAACTGGAATTCTTCTTGCTTTGCCGCTGCCTGTAGTTACTGGTTTTGCTTCTTCAACCCAGAATGCAGGGATAATTGATAATAAAGGTTGGGAGTTTACTTTAGGGTATCGGAACAACGAACACAAACTTCAATACTCTTTCAATGGTAATATGGCCATCAATAAAAATAACGTAGTTGACCTTAATGGAGGTGGACCTTTCATCAATAGTTCTTATGATTTGGACCCAAGGTATATTGTTAAAGTTGGTCTACCTTATAACGCACATTGGGGCTATAAAACCAATGGATATTTTCTTGATGCAAATGATGCAGCAACTTATCCTTCCATTGCCACTGGAGCCAAGCCAGGTGACGTGAAGTATGTTGATTTGAATAAGGATGGAAAAATAACTGCAGATGACTGGACGATGATTGGAAATCCTTTTCCTAAGTACACTTTTGGGTTGACTACTGAGTTTACTTATAAAAGTTTTACGTTGAATTTATTCTTCCAAGGTGCTGCAGATGTAGATACTCGGCTTTCGGGTGCATTGTCTGAAATTGGAATTTTCGAAGGATTTGCAACAAAGTTGATTACTAACAATTACTGGACTCCGCAAAATCCAACAGCAAGATTTCCGATACCAAGGAAAAGTGACCAGAGAAATGTTAATACATCAGATCGATTGATCATCGATGGATCATATTTTAGGTTGAAAAATCTTCAATTATTGCATGCTATATCAGCTGCGGATTGTAAAAAAGTTGGTATTAGTAGTGCAAGGATTTATATTTCTGCTACCAATATCCTTACATTCTCCAAATTGAATGAGTGGAACCTCGACCCTGAAGCTGATTCTGGAAGGGGTACTTATTATCCGCAAACAAATCTGTTGACTGCAGGAGTGAGTATCAATTTTTAATTGAATAAATAAATCGAAATGAAAAAGAAAGTAAATTATAAAATATTCGGACTTTTTGTATTGGCATTTCTGTTACAAAATTGTAAAAAAGATGTATTGGAAACGGTCCCAAATGACAGGGTTTCATCAACAATATATTGGAAAACTGAAGTAGATGCTAAATATGCCGTAAACTCTGTATATCAGTCATTAGATGCAGTTAATCTTTTTGTTTTGGATGGGGTTACAGATATTGGACATACCAACACTACATTTACGGTAGAGTTGAACATAGAAAATGGAAACTATGACGCTTCTCATTCTAGAATTCAATCTGAGTGGCAAAGTGGTTACAGGGGAATTTTTCTTGCTAACTATGTACTTGATAATATCGATAAGGTTGTAACAACAAATACTACACTAATCAACCAATTTAAAGGAGAAGCGCGCACCTTAAGGGCATTTTTTTATATGAAGTTGGTAGGACTCTATGGCGATGTACCGTTGGTGACCAGTTCAATTACACCAGCTGCAGGGTTGGTAATTACCAGAACAAAAGCGGCTGATATGTGGACCTTCATTGATAAGGAGCTTACAGAAGCTGCTGCTTTACTTCCTGCTACGTATGCCAATGTAGACAAGGGAAGAGTTACCAAAGGAGCGGCACATTCATTGCGTGCAAGGGCAAACCTCTGGGCTGGTAATTACACAAATGCTGCTGCAGCAGCCAAAGCAGCCATGGATCTTAATGTATACAACCTGCTGCCAGAATATGGCAAATTATTTACTTATGCAAGTGAAAATAGCGTTGAAGTGGTTTTAGATAAGCAATTCCTTGTAGGAACAATTACGCACAATGCCTTTGCTTTCATGGGGCCTTATAGCCAAAAAACAAGTGGAAGCAACTTTGTTCCAACAAAGGCATTAGCCGATATGTATACCATGAAAAACGGTAAAACCATCAAAGATCCAACTTCAGGGTTTGATCCCAAACTGCCTTATGTTGGAAGAGACCCTCGAATGAAATTTACTATGTATGTTGATGGTGATCCACTTCCAAGTGGAATTGTTTTCAAACCGGTTCCCGGGCAGGCAGGAAGCGATGAAGTTGGAAAAACACAATACAATACTTCAACAGGATATTCATTGAAAAAGTATGTTTCTTCCGAAGATTTTGCAAATCCTCTAGCAAGTGGATTGAACTTTATTCTACTGAGATATGCAGAAGTGCTGTTAACTTATGCTGAAGCAAAAATTGAGTTAAATCAAATCGATCAAACTGTTTATGATGCAATCAACAAGGTTCGTACAAGGTCAGATGTTGGATTGCCTGCACTATCGGGTCTAACACAAGCCGAATTGAGAGCCGCCGTTAGACAGGAACGAAACGTGGAGCTTGCTTTTGAAGGATGGCATCTATTTGACATTCGAAGATGGAAAACAGCTGCTGCTATAATGCCTGGGAAAGTGTATGGTATTACTTATTATGCTGGTGTAAATCCAATCACTGTGGAGGTAGCAAGTGTGATGAAAAGTTTTGATCCTGCAAAGCATTATCTCTGGCCTGTGCCACAAAAGGAAAAATTATTAAATCCTGCATTAGGACAGAACCCAGGATGGTAAATAAACTTAATTAAAGCAAAACAGCCGGGTTTTCCTGGCTGTTTTGCTCTTATAATAAAAGGATAATTTTATAAGGCATAAATTAAACATCATTTAAAAACTCATGACATGAAAAAAGGGTCAATCGTTTTACTTTTATTGTGCATCGCCACCATGCACCAATCGCACAAACCTGTTGATAAGCAGCCACCTAACATAGTGCTTATTTTTATGGATGACATGGGTTATGGAGATCTTTCTTGTTATGGGGCACTGGATATTCAAACACCCAACTTGGATCGACTTGCAAACGAAGGAATTCGATATACAAATTTCTTGTCTTCACAGGCCGTTTGCAGCGCATCAAGGGCATCACTGATGACAGGATGTTATGCAAATAGAATCGGAATTTCCGGCGCCCTTTTCCCAAACAGTCAAATTGGAATTTCAAAGGATGAAATGACTATTGCGGAATTATTAAAGCAAAAATCCTATGCAACAGCGATATTTGGCAAGTGGCATTTGGGTGATTCAAAAGAATTTTTACCCTTGCAGCATGGGTTTGATGAATATTATGGAATACCGTATTCAAATGACATGTGGCCAGTTGATTATGATGGAAGTCCTGCAAAAGTAGGGAGCAACAAAGCACAATTTCCCCCCTTGTATTGGATTAAAAATGAAGAAAAAGTAAAAGAAATTAAAACACTAGAAGATCAGTCAATGCTTATAGGCACCATTACTGATCAAGCAATCTCATTCATCAAAAAAAATAAAACAAAACCTTTTTTTGCGTACATCCCAAGTCCAATGCCGCATGTTCCCATAAATGCATCCAAGGATTTTATTGGGAAAAGTAAGCAGGGCTTATATGGTGACGTAATCCAGGAAATTGATTATTCGGTGGGAAGAATCATGAAGACCTTGAAGGAAGAAGGATTGGATAAAAATACACTGGTGATTTTTACCAGCGACAACGGACCTTGGTTGAATTTTGGAAATCATGCTGGCAATGCAGGTGGCTTTAGAGAAGGCAAGGGGACAACCTTTGAAGGGGGGCAGCGAGTTCCTTGTATCATGCGTTGGACAGGAACAATCAAGCCAGGGTTAGTATCAAATCAGCTCTCATCAACTATTGATGTACTTCCTACCATCGCTTCATTAACAGGAACTGTTTTGCCTACACACAAGATTGATGGGGTTGACCTTTCTTCAATCATAAAGGGAGATAAGAATGCGTCTCCAAGGAAAAACTTTTTATATTACCATAAAAAAAACGCATTGGAAGCAGTGCGGATTGATAATTGGAAATTGGTACTTGAACACCCTTCTCGGTCTTATGTCAATCAAGCACCGGGCAAAGACGGATTTCCAGGAAAAGCACCTGAAAATGTAGTTATGCCAATGGCTCTTTATGATTTAAGGAGAGATCCCGGTGAAGTATATGATGTGAAGGAATTCAATCCCAAAATTGTGCAAGAACTCCTTCAGCTTGCTGATGAGGCTCGAAAAGACATTGGTGATGACCTTCAGAATAAAGTGGGTGCGAATAATAGGATGCCGGGAAAGATTGTTAAATGAGGAATGACAAATACAAATGAAGAATGAAAAATGAAGAATGAAAAATAGAACAGCCAGCCTTCAAGCTCAATAGCCTTGGGTTTAAACCCTAGGCTATTGAGAAATACATTGTTCATCATCCCGGTCCCCTTCGGGGAGACGGGGATGGAAAGAAAACTACTTCAACCCCTTCAAAAACTAACCGGCTGTTTTATTTTTCATTCTTCATTTTTCATTCTTCATTTATTTTATCACAACTCTAGTCCTGCCAACGACAAACTCATTTTTTTTAATTCTTGCAGTTCAACATCTTCAATGATGCATTCAGGCATAAGAATTAGTGACGTTCCACTTTTCTTCCACCAATCATGGTGAATCAGCGATTTAAAGGGGATGGTTCCGATTAGGTAGTTACGTTCATTTCCTGAATGCCATTCTTCAATGCTTGCAAATTCTTCTTTTGGTATGTCAGAAATTTCTTGAAAACTGATGTACACCCTAAGATGGAAATCATCACTTAGGACGGCTGGGTTAACTTGATTTCTTTTTTTGTATTCATACTTGTAACCATACCGAAGTGCTGCTATGTCGCTCAACACAGCAGAAGCTGTTGGGAAGCTACCTGCTCCTTTTCCATAAAAAAATTGTTTGTCAGAAAACCCACTTTCGATAACCACGCCATTGTACTCATTTTTAACAAAAAACAGTTGATCTCCTTGATCTACAAATTGGGGAAGTACGAAGGTGGCAACTTTCCCATTGTGTAATTTTTTGGCTTGTGCCACTAGTTTAATGGCTTGCCCTCTTGATGACGCCAGGGTTGCATCAACTTCATGAATCTGAGTGATTCCATTGAACAGCAAATCATTGATGGTTGTGCTGATTCCATAGCTATGCGTGAGCAGTAATACCCATTTATTAGCAGCATCAAAACCCTCAATATCTAATGTTGGATCAGATTCTGCAAAACCCAATTGTTGTGCCATCAACAGCGCTTCTTTGAAGTTAAGCTGCTCTTCAAACATTTTTGTTAGGATGAAATTGGTGGAGCCATTAACGATGGCTTTTATTGCATGAAGTAGATCGTTGTCGTAGTATTCTTCTAGATTTCTGATGATCGGAATTGAAGCACAAGAGGAAGCTTCATAAAGTAATGACCTTCCTGTTGTGTTTTGCAATTCAATTAATTCAGGCAGGTGTTCTGACAGCATTTTTTTACTGGCACTCACCACATCTTTTCCGTTTTTTAAGGCAGTTGATACAATTTCATAGCCAACAAAACTGTCGTTTATTACTTCAACAACTACATTGATTTCTGGGTCATTTAGTATGTCGTCCATCTCTGTCGTAAAAAGCTCGGCCGGTGCATTCCTCTTTTTGTAAATATTTTTTATGCATACTTTTTTAATAGTTGCTTTTAGGGAAGGTGTTTGCTTTAATACTTTGTAAAGACCTTCGCCTACAACGCCAAAACCGAATAATCCAATTACCAATTGTTTTTCTGATCCCATTTTTTTATTTTTTTTCTATAAAATTTTCTAGTAAAGTTGTAATAGTATTGTCTTCTAGTAAAAACCCATCATGCCCATAAATGGATTCAATAACTTCAAGTTTTGCACCCGGTATATGTGTTGCTAGAAATCGTTGTTCATTTACAGGAAATAAGAGGTCTGATGTTATGCCTATCACCAAACATTTTGACTTGATTCTTTGTAAAAGCTCTTCTGCTTCAAACAAACCCCGTCCCAAATGATGAGAATCCAATGATTTGGACAACATATAATAGCTGTAGGCATTGAAACGCTTGCTTAGTTTTTCACCTTGATATCGTTGATAAGATTCGCTTTTGAAATGCTCAATAGATTCTTTCGCGTCTTGTTGTGTTTTTTCATAAGTATCATAGCTCCTATAACTCAGCAAAGCCACAGCCCTGGCTACTTTCATACCTTCCATTCCACTATCTGGGCGGTCTTCATACCAAGTCGGATCTGCTTCAATACACATCCTTTGTGATGCATTAAATGCCCTGCCCCAAGGTGATTGAAATGCATTGGTTGAGATAGGCACAATGTGTTTAAAAAGTCCAGGTAACATCGCCGCCCAAGCAATAAGCTGTTGTCCGCCCAATGAACTGCCTATCCCCAAAAAGATTTCGTCAATGCCAAGGTCCTTTCTTAAAATCTCATATCCTTTAGCCATGTCTAAAGGCGTAAAAAAGGGGAAGTTCCTATAGTATGGCTGGTTTGTTTTTGGGTCAATATCTAAAGGCCCAATACTCCCATAACAACTGCCTGGTGTATTTACACAGATAATGAAGTATTTTTCCGGATCAAAAAACTTTCCTTCCCCCACCATCCCTGGCCACCATTCTGCTGGATTGCTGTTGGCCGTCATGGCTTGAAATATCCACATAACATTGTCCTTTGCATCAGAAATTTTTCCAATGGTGGTATAGGTAAGGTGGAAGCCTTCTATGCTTCTGCCCGATTCAAGCGAAAATTCGCCTTTGTAATTAAATCTATGTTTTATACTATCCATATTTTTCTACACTTGTTCAAAAAAAACAAAAAAAAAGCCCACCTGAAGTCAGATGAGCTTTCACTATGATTTGTAATTTTATATCAAGCGAGAGATCTGACTTATCTGTCTCCACTAATGTGGAGCTGGATTTGACACCTTATTACGGATGACCGTAACAGGTTGTCAAGGCTTCATCGGGCCAATTCCCTCTGCCTTTCTAGATAAGATTACGAAAGAACTTCTGCGAAGTTAAATAAATAACTCAAAAATTCAAGGGATTCATGCATAAAATCAATTTGTTGAACCTTATCCGTGATTGTGGGTTATTTTTGTAGTGTATTTTGTGCCTCAACATGTAAAAATAGGTCAGCTTTGGGCAAACAGATTGTTGGAATAGGCCTATAAAAAATTCTTAGGACTTGGAATATTGAGGAACAGAAAAAGTAAAAATTATGAAGCAAAAAAAAATAACCCAATCAGAAGATGTCATTGAAGTGATTGGAGCTAGGGCCCATAACCTCAAAAATATTGATATCAATATTCCCAAGAATAAGTTGGTTGTAATAACTGGGATCAGTGGCAGTGGTAAATCATCACTGGCCTTTGATACCATTTATGCTGAGGGGCATCGACGATACATGGAAACATTTGGAACCTATGCCCGGCAGTTTATGGGTGAAATGGAAAGGCCTGATGTTGATAAAATCAGTGGACTGTCTCCAGTTATCTCTATTGAACAAAAAACAACCAATAGAAATCCAAGGTCTACGGTCGGTACTGTTACAGAGGTATATGATTTCTTGCGCCTGCTTTTTGCACGGGCAGGTGATGCTTACTCGATGCATACAGGCAAAAAAATGGTGAAATTTACCGATGAAGAAATTGTGGCGGACCTATTCGGGAAATTAAACAATAAAAAAATCACTCTATTAGCCCCGGTTGTAAGGGGAAGAAAAGGACATTATCGTGAGCTCTTTGAGGAAATCAGAAAAAAGGGGTTTGTAAAAGTAAGGGTTGATGGTGAACTAAAAGACTTGGTTCCTAAAATGCAGGTGGATAGGTATAAGGTACATGATATTGAAATTGTGGTGGACAGGCTTGCTGTTTCGGAAGATATGAGGATTCGCATTGGGCAAAGCATCAGGCAGGCTCTTCAAATTGGCAAAGACTTGGTTTTCATTTTGGTGAACGATGAACAAAAAGTTGTTCAATACAGTAAAAAGTTGATGTGCGCTGAAACAGGGCTTTCGTATGAAGAACCCTCTCCAAATAGTTTCTCTTTTAATTCGCCTTATGGTGCTTGTCCTACCTGCAAAGGATTGGGAGAGCAACATGCCATCAATATAGAAAGTATTATTCCTGATAGAACAGTTTCAATTGAAAATGGCGCCTTGGCTCCTTTGTCTGATAACCAAGACGGCTATTTTTATAAAATGATTGAAGCACTTGCCAAAAAAAATAAATTCAGCCTCAAAACGCCCATTGGTGAGTTGCCTCAGAACATCCTTAATTTGATTTTATTTGGTAATGAAGATGGCATCTTAAATGAATTTGAAGGAGAAATTGTTGCTAAAGATAAAGATGATAAAACGTTTGAAGGATTAGCGCGTATGATCATTCGGTGGTTTTCAGACAGCTCAAGTGATGCAGTGCGTGATTGGGCAGAGAAATTTATGTCGTTAAAACCATGCTCTAGTTGTCATGGCACTAGATTAAAAAACGACAGTTTATGGTTTAAAGTTGATGGTCAAGATATTGCAGCACTTTCTTCCATGAACCTCATTAAATTGAGTGATTGGTTTTCGGATTTGGAAAAACGGCTAGACAAAAAACAAAAGCAAATTGCCAAAGATATTTTAAAAGAGATTAGAAGCAGGCTGGGTTTTCTCCTTGATGTTGGATTGGGTTATCTTTCCTTAGGTCGTCCCTCTCGAACACTCAGTGGTGGCGAGTCGCAGCGGATCAGGTTGGCAACCCAAATTGGTTCTCAGTTGCAAGGGATTACTTATATTTTGGATGAACCTTCCATTGGTTTGCACCAAAGAGATAACCAGCAATTGATCGGAGCGCTCAAAAATTTACGTGATATAGGAAACAGCGTTTTGGTTGTTGAACACGACAAGGATATCATGCTTGCGGCAGATTATTTGATAGATATTGGTCCAAGGGCTGGTATTCATGGTGGCAATATTGTTGCACAAGGAACACCTGAAGAAGTATGCAACACAAATACAGAAACAGCAGGGTATCTGAAGAATGAAAAAAAGATTGATGTTCCCGAGGAAAGAAGAAAAGGGAATGATAAATATCTTTCGTTGATAGGTGCATCAGGGAATAACCTCAAAGGCGCTGATCTTCATATCCCCTTGGGCACATTTGTTGTAGTTAGTGGCGTTAGCGGCAGCGGGAAATCGACACTCATCACAGAAACTCTTTATCCTCTGTTGAACAAGCATTGTTACAATTCAAAAGCAGAGCCCATGCCTTACAACAAAATTGAAGGTTTGGAACACATCGACAAAGTCATTGAAATTGATCAATCTCCCATCGGCAGAACGCCACGAAGCAATCCTGCTACCTACTGTAATTTTTTTACAGAAATTAGACAACTTTATGCATCCGTTCCAGAAGCAAAAATCAGGGGATACAATGCCGGAAGATTTTCTTTCAATGTAAAGGCTGGTAGGTGTGAATTGTGTGAAGGAGGCGGACTCCGTGTCATTGAGATGAATTTTCTTCCAGACGTTTACATCCATTGTGAAAAATGCAATGGAAAACGCTACAACAGAGAAACGTTGGAAATTCGATACAAAGGGAAGTCTATCAGCGATGTGCTCAATATGACTGTTGAAGAAGCTGTTGAATTCTTCCAACACATTCCGTATCTCCATCGAAAAATCAAGGTATTGCAAGAGGTGGGATTGGGTTATATTACCCTCGGGCAATCGGCTGTAACGCTGAGTGGTGGAGAAGCCCAACGGGTTAAGCTGGCTACGGAACTGGCAAAAAAAGACACTGGCAAAACATTTTATATCCTAGATGAACCCACAACGGGGTTGCATTTTCAAGACATAAGATTGTTGTTATCAGTCCTCAATAAATTGGTGAACAGGGGTAATACAGTATTGGTAATCGAGCACAACCTAGATGTTGTTAAAGTTGCTGATTACATCATCGATTTGGGTCCTGAAGGTGGTGATGGTGGTGGAACAATTCTTTATCAAGGAGACCCTGAGGGACTTCTTAAAGTAAAGGGGAGTCATACCGCTAGGTTCTTAAAATTAGAATTAAAATAAATGAGCATGGAAAGAATTATCATTGATATGGATGAAGTTATTGCAGACCCAATGGGTGCTATGGTAACTTGGTATGAAGAAAATCATCCCCAGAAAGTTGATTTCGACAAAATAAAAGAAGGTTCCTGGGTGAGGGGTTTTCCCGAAGAGCATCATCAGCTTGTGTTAGATAAACTCTATGCTCCTGGTTTTTTTCGTGACCTACCGGTGATGGAGGATGCGGTTGATGTGCTGAAAGAAATGAATACCCGTTACGAAATATTTATTGTATCTGCAGCCGTTGAATTCCCCAATTCACTAAAAGAAAAACACGATTGGTTGTTGGAATATTTTCCATATTTCACCTGGAGACAGTTGGTGTTGTGTGGAGATAAGCGGATGATCAGCGGTGATTATATGATTGATGATCATTTGAAGAATCTTGTTCACTTTAAAGGGAAACAATTGCTATACACCGCTTTTCACAACAGAGAGGTAGAAGGTTATACAAGGCTGAACAATTGGAAGGAAGCGGCGGATTTTTTTTTAAAATAAAAAACAAGCCACGGAGAGTTTAATTTCTTTGCAATTAGTTTTTCACAGGATTGCAGTTTAAATAATCTTCCATGACTTGTTAGTGCGTTACAGGAAATAAGCTCCTATAAAGCGGTAAGGGTACAGATCAAACAAATAACTTTAATTATATTTTAGGGCAACGAACACTGCCATTGCCTCTGGTTCTTTTTTCTCTTGTTTTAGATTCACTTTGTAACCTAATACTTACTTTTACTGATGAGGAATAGTATGCATCATTGTTTGTAGCTGTTCCTCTTTTAGCGCCAACTCCAAAACCAGGTCTGTAGCTTCCACCATTTGCAAAAGCTGATTTGTTGGCCATTTGAATAGCTTTTGCAGCTAAATCCGAAGTTTGTCCAAAATATGCGTAAAAATCTTCATTTGCAATGTAATCTGTGCTTACATCATCGATGTAGTCTGTAAATGTTTTTCTATTTACAATTTCAAAGGATACTGCGAAGTCCTCTGTCACAAAATATTTTATACCAATTCCATAAGGGATGTTTATTTGTGTTAAACTGTATTCTTTTCTGTCAGGATGATTTGGCATTCCTTGTCCCTCAGTTCTTAATGGTTTGAGGTCGGTCCATTCCTTGCTGCCGTCATTTTTTACATATTGTGCTTGCGGTTTGAATTGAAAAACACCTATACCCAACAGCGCATATGGCCTTACTTTATATATTACATCGTTTGCATCATATTCTAACAAGGCCGTCGGATAGATTTCAGCAGACAAATATGCTTCTTTAATGGAAGACCTGAAATGTTGATTTCTTGCTTTTCTAGCCTCTTCTAACCCACCCTTTCCTGTGATAAGGCTGTCTGCCGCATCAACTTTTCCAATAGAGGCTGAGATTTTTATATTTAGAAATTCAAAAGGGCTGAAACCAATGTAAGCCCCAGACATGAATCGTGTTAAGGAAATCATGTTGTCTTTTAGGAATGTTCCGCCTTTGCCTGAATTTCCTCCAAGATCACCAAGGAAATTTGATGGGCCATACATAAAGCCGTATTCTAATTTAACCTGCGCAGAAAGATTACTCTGCTGCAAAAGAAGTAAAATAATAACGATTGAAAAGGCCTTTTTGAGGCTGATTAATTTGGTTTTCATAACTGGGGTATTAGGATTTTGAGGACAAACAGATAACGGCACTTTAACATAAATATTATGTTAAAAGTGCCGTTATTCGCTAAAAACGTATTAAAATGGAAGCCAGTTACGTATTTCTACTAAGATTTAATCATTTTGATATGTGGGATATCATCTTCCAAATAAACTTCACTGTATTGAATAAAGCCTAGATTTTCGTAAAAATTTTTGAGGTACAATTGAGCCCCAATCATGATGGGTTGTATTCCAAAAAGGGTGTATGAATTTGAAATGGCAGTTTTCATCAATTCTATGCCGGCTCCATTTCTTCTAAATGAAGGAGATGTTACAACCCTGCCTATCGAAGACTGGTCATAGGAAAGTCCAGGTGGAAGAATGCGCACATAGGCTATCAAGGATGGTCCGATTCGGCCTTGCAGATGATATGATTCTTGGTCTTTGTTATCCATATCTAAAAAAACGCAGTTTTGTTCAACCACAAAAACTTCACTGCGCAACCTTAAAATTTCATAGACCTCATTGCCTGTGAGTTCTTCAAATTTTTTTAGTTGCCAAGTGATTTCTAGATTCATTCGTCTTCAGTTTATGACTGCAAAAATACATCTTTCTGCTTTCTACATTTTTCATTCCTCATTTTTCTGTTCTCTCTCTGAATGCATTAATTTTGATGATATCGCATACCTATCTTCTATATTGTCAAACCCAATCGAATACCTCAAAGGGGTTGGTCCCCTTCGTGCCGATTTATTGAAAAAAGAACTGCAGATTTTTTGTTTTGGCGACTTACTCACGCATTTTCCGTTTCGGCATCTGGACAGAACCACTGTTCAGCCGATTGGACAAATAACGCCTCAAATGGATCATGTGCAGGTAAGGGGAATAATTATTTCCATGGAACTTGCCGGTGAAAAAAGAGGGCGTAGGTTGGTGGCACAGCTCAGGGATAGAACTGGTATCATTGAGCTAACTTGGTTTCAGGGTATAACTTGGGTGCAAAAATCGATTGTAGTTGGACAAGAATATTTGGTTTTTGGGAAATTGGGATTTTTTCTTGGCAAGCCTCAGTTAAACCATCCGGAACTGGAATCGAGTCAAGAAGCAAATGCAGAAGGCAGGAGTTTTTTGGAGCCCATTTACAATGTAACAGAAAAGCTCAAGGTCCGTGGATTGAATGGGAGATCAATTGCCAAATTAACCCAGCAACTTTTTTTATTAATAAGTGAAAAAGATATTCCAGAAAACCTTCCATCTGATATTCTATCAAAAGAAAATTTGATTTCACGCTGGCTTGCCTATTCATACATACACTTTCCAACTTCCGCCATCCAGAAAGAACAAGCAATCGCCCGATTGAAGTTTGAAGAATTTTTTGTTGCACAACTGCGGCTAGGAATGCTTCGTTCTGCTCGGCATAGGTTTTCAAAAGGCATTGTTTTCCCAAAGGTTGGCGATTTTTTTAACGACTTTTACCATAAACACTTGGCCTTCCCTTTAACAGGGGCTCAAAAAAGAGTATTAAAAGAAATTCGGCAAGACATGGGTTCTGGTAAGCAAATGAATAGGCTGCTTCAAGGAGATGTTGGAAGCGGTAAAACAATCGTAGCCTTTATGTCGATGCTCATTGCAATCGACAATGGATACCAAGCTTGCATCATGGCACCTACTGAAATTTTAGCCAAACAGCATTTGGAAAACTTTGTGTCGATGTTGGCCCCACTGGGTGTTGAAACAGCTTTGCTGACAGGATCAACTAAGTCTGCT
>Ga0209550_10003923_pt1 | contig 14123 bp, 16 predicted proteins | sample LauGreSuBDMM15SN_2_FD_187567 | JGI IMG/M metagenome (GOLD analysis project Ga0209550, IMG submission 187567) | Freshwater lake microbial communities from Lake Michigan, USA - Su13.BD.MM15.SN (SPAdes) (version 5) | ecosystem: Environmental > Aquatic > Freshwater > Lake | place: Lake Michigan...
CCAAATCCATAAAGGACTGGTTCTTCGTGGTAGTTACGGGGAATACCTTCTTGCTCACGGAAAACCCGTGACCATTCATCGGTACGTTGGTCATAGACTCCATCGAAGCATTCGTTGAGGATAGGTTCAACAATACTTCTAAAGTCCGTACTGCGCATTGGTGCGGCCATGATTGGACTCCTTAGATGGCGTTAATGGTTGCGACGTATTGACTACGAGAGACTTGTACTTGCACTACTGTGTAAGCATCGCCCCAATCATTGTCAACAGCAGGCGTGAGGTTAATGATACGAAGATCACCAACTGCACTTGAACCTACTAACGAGGTGGAAATCATGCATTGCGACAAACCAGTGGTTGTAGAACCAGCGGTAATGCTTGCAAAGTTTGCTTGATCTCCAATGGAGGTCTGAGCCAAACTACCATTAGCCTGAATGTCGTAAACGATATTAGGGTCAGAGTAGTAATAGGTCACTTGCGAACCAGTTTGGTAGGCAGTGTTTGCCACCCATTGGTTGCTGACAAGACGACGACCTGTGAGGTCAGTAAACTCGTGACCAGCAAAAGCACCTTGATAGGCGCTACCAGCAGTAGCGGCGATGATGTTACCGCTAGTGTTAAGGGCTACAGGCTGACCTTTTAAAATGCCAGTGTTGTAAGCCGAGGCAATACCGTTGGGTAGTGCGACCGCGCGATCCAAACCAGAAGGATGGAACGATGGGCGCAGACCGAACGGAGCAGATGTTGAAGACATAGTCTTACTCCTAGTTTGTTAAAACATTCCTACCCAGCGAAATGCGGAGCAGGTATCGGTTTATCAATGTTGTCCATACCATCGCCTTCAATCTGTCCCAAGGGTCTACCTCGGCTATCGCGTCCAACTTGTTGCTCTGCTTGCAGTCGAATCTTGTTCGCTTCCTCAAGCGGTGCATCATGGTGAAAATGAGCCATAACATCTTGATACAAGTCCATTGGAATTTTGTACAAGATCATCTCATTACACGCGATATAACCAGTTTGTTCTCCAGACTTGACTCGATAGTTATCAAACCCAGTCATCTCGTCCGCTTTCACGGGTACATAACCTAATCTGATCCTCTTGTCAATGCTGTCATACGCATTGGTTGACGATAACCAGCAATGATGCCATCCCTTAACTTCAGGGACATTGGGCAACGCGCTTTGTGTCCACTCATCTTTCCACATCTTGCGACGCTCATCAGATGATACGAACTGGTCTTCGGGTGCCTCTCGACTTTGGTCAAGACTCGCGCGACTTTCGCGTCCACCAGCAGACAAATTTTTCTTTAAACGAGAATCCATTTTCAACTCCTATAACCGTTGTTTTGACGTGCTTCTTTAGCATACCTCGCGACCATTCGCGCTCTCTTGTCGGGATCGTCCCACATACCTGCATCTTTCATGGCTCTGACCTGATCGGGGTTCAGAGTAAAAGTATTTCTACCACCACTACTCGACGCCGCTTCGCGTCCCGAACTCGTCACTACATTACGGGGTCTTCGTTGTGTTGTTCTCTCGTTCGTGTTATTAGTATAACGGTGAGGTAGGTACTTTTGCAAGCGGTTGTCAAGTTCTTCCCAAAACTCCGCAGTTTGGGGGGTGTAACCCTCTTCAGCAAGCGCCGCATCAATCGTTAAAGCGATCTTTGAATCGGAATCTCGTCCTTTAGGGTCATACCATTCATTGTTTGACATCCATTGATTTGCAAAGTTCTGCACGGCTGGATCAGGTGCTTGAATAGTGCGTTGTTGGCGCGGTGCAGTGGCTTTTTTCTTGATGTTTTCAAGAGCCTCAGCGTTGCGTCGTGCTTCAAACCACATTTCCTGCGCATTAGTAAGCAAATCACCGTTTCCAGTGGCTGTTGCCTCTGAAATCTTTTGCTTTGCAAACAAAATGCGATTGTGTTGGTCTTCAATTGCCTTATTAAGGCGTGCTAACTCACTACCGTGCGACTTCTTTTCCAAAACCGCCATGCGTTCGAGCATTTCTTGATTAACGCGCTCCAAATGTTGGATTTTGACGTTCTTCTCTTGCTCAACATTGCGGTGGTACTCCTTGCGTGAGCGTCTTTTATGACGTTTTTGCTCTCTAAGAGCCTCCGCATCGGCGTCTACCTCACCACCATCCGCTAATTCAGCGCGTCTGGCTCGTTCATCAGCTTCATCAGAGCCTTCTTGACCTGAATCCGCTTGTTCATCAGGGGATGGGATGCTATCAGGCAACTCAATCGTTGCTGAACCATCAACTTCTTCCTGAATCGTGATGACTTCTTGCTTTTCAGCATTTTGCTGTTCATTGCTCATACGAATGCCTTCACATCAAGGGGGTTACCAGTGATTTTGGCGATTACTTCGTGGTCATTTAGCACCATAAACTCGACGTTTTCCTCGTTATTGTGCGGAACAAACCAACGGTCGCCAGTCCATTTGGGTACGCGCAGGTAATCACCCACACCGCACCACGAGCCTTCAGGCCACGCCTCCATTGTGTCGCGCTTCTTGAACGCTAATGGGCCGATAGCCACCACTTTACCGACTGGGTTTTGCGCCCTCTCGGTATCGCGGGTTTCTTCAGGCAAGATAATCCCAGATTCTGTCATTCGTTTCTTGGCGATTCGCAGTTGAACTAATACTCGTGCGCCAAGGGGCAGTGCTCCGGGGTCTACAAGAGGAAACGCGTCCTCTAAATCAGCGGCATTACCCGCTACCGTGCTATCTGTCATCGTCTTCTTCTTCCTTTAAAAGGTTGTTTAGGATGTCAAGGGCTTCTTCAAGACCCGCATTGGTACCGACTAGCCTTTGATACGCCTCGTAGTTAATGCAGTTACCCGCAATAACCGACTTAGCGATCTCAGCTTTACGCGCTTCTACAGCACCGATAAAGTCGGATATGTACCTCATGCGTTGCTCTTGTCCACGCCCTTGTTTTGGGAGAAATTCCCATGATCGCTGTTAGCTTTTGGTAGTGTCGCTGTACCCTTCTCTTTTAGTTCGCTTCCTGTAACCCAAGCGCCAGCCGCCATGCGGGTGTGTTGCTTGACAGTCTCGTCTTGTTGCTCTTTGTCGGTAGTAGCCATTTCAATCTCCTAAGTTGCGTTGTGTAACATTTTGCAGTTTGATTGCGGTCTCTTCCTGCTCCCTTTGCAGTTTGATCTCCTCGACCGTTAGGTCTGCCGTCATCATCCGTTCTTTCGTTAGGTTGTCTTCGGCGTTCATGGCGATCTTCGCTTGCAAATCTTGTGCTTTCTGCGCCATATCCGCTTGGTCGCGTGCAGTGCGTCGCTGTGTCTCTGCCATAGAAGCCTGCAAAACAGCTTGTGCTTCGCCTTCCATAGGAGGTGCTGGTGGCTTGAACTGTTGCATGACCTGACCCAACTGCTGAAGCGCTGGTAGCACGCCTTTGAAAACCTCAGCGGTATCCAACTTGACGTGATCAGATGCAATAGCCATAGCCCTGTCAATATCAGGAGCCAACTTGCTGTCCTCGTAAGGGCCTAGCTTCAAGTCAGTACCCGCCGTCACATACGCATTCATCTGGCTTGTGTACCACAGCATCATGTGTTGCTTGATGTGCTCCAACGCCTGCGGAATAAACTTTGGTGCAATCAAATTGTTGGAACCCAGCATTGGATCAAGACCAAAAGTTAGGTGAACTTGGATGTGCGCTAAGTGATCTTGACTTGGGTATGCAAACGAGGACTTGCCCAAAGACATTGCGGCGTTCTCATCAGCGGCGTTGTGCTCCATTGGCTTGGTAGCGTTAGGTAACAACTCTTGAATGTCGGGAACCTTTAACTGCTTGAGCATTCGACTAAGGACGGCTTTTTGGTCAAACATCCCCGGATTTGCCGCCGACATCTGCAACACCGCCTGCATCTGTGCCATGCGCTGTGTCTCAGAAAAGATGTGCGGATCAGAGACTGGAACAATGTCGCTGTTTTTCTTAAAGTCTTCACGACTAATAGGCAACTCAGCAACGTCATCACCCCTGCGCATATCGTCCAAGTACCAACGATTGATGCGACCTAGCACACCTAACACTCTGCGTTGGCTCTCATGCAAACGTGCGTGAATTGCGGAAAACACCGCCGCACCTTGCTCAATCAAAGCCTGCGTAGTTCCCACTGGGGTGTTAGCTGTTACATCACCGATCTTTTCCTCAGCAGTGGTAACCACGCCCTTGGCGGCTGTTGTCAACCAACCAAGCAATTGAAATAGAACGGGAGAGGGTGCGTTAAACGGCATGGGCATAGCAATTTGGCGGATGTCGTTGACGCCCGGCCCCGCCTCGATCTCCGTCACCTGCGTTACTTCGATGTTCTGTGATTGACCAGAAACCTTTGCACCCTTTAACTTCAGCATCGTCGCCGAGTTGTTGATGTGCGCAGTGTCCAACAAGGCGCGTAGAGCACCCGTCAAGGCGGCTGTGAGACCTCCGATGAGTTGGGGTAGCCCAATAGCGTATGCACCCCTCCAAGGGATGAATTTAAACTCAATGAGCCAATCCAACTTGGTCATTGTGTCGTCACCCTCTTCCCAATTACGGTACAACCCTAGAACTTTGCTTTCAAGTTCATCAATCATTAGGATGTAGGGAGCCAACTCGCCCTTGGTAATTGGGTCGTCTTCAACCTCAAGGAATGTGTAGATGTGGTAAACCTTGCGCAGACCATCTTCGTTGTCTCCGTAAGACCTACCCTCAATCTTGTCGTTAGCTTTCTCTGAAGCTGTTTGCTCAGGCTCTGACGTAGCGCGAACAAAGTCGATGTCTCGGTACAGACCAGAGTCAATGCGCCTTTTAAACTCCATCCCTGTGATGTCTTGCATCTCAGTCACACGCTGGGCAGTGTAGAAGTTCACAGCGGCATACGGTAGCATCACGTTGTCGATAGGAACAAACTCAGCGCAGGGGCGCTTCTTTTGCTCGTCGTACCACAACTTCATGTACTGCGAACCACCTAACGGTAGCTGAGTTAACAACTGCTCTTGCTCGTCGCGGTACTCTTGAATCTGCTCAGTCAACTGCCAATTAGTCCAATCGCGTTTGCGTTCTGCGCGTTCTGTCTTTTCTTCAGTAGCCTCGCCCATGATCTTTGTGCGGACAGGCCCGTCAGGTGGGAACAACTCCTTGATAGCACGAGCGGCAAAGTCTACGCACGCCTCAGCCATCACGGGGTGAACGACCTTGCTGGCACCCATGAACTGAGCACCGCCGGGGGAATCATTCCCTAAACCCGTGCGCTTGAGTCCTTCTTCGTATTGCTTGTCTCGCTGTTCGCGTGCTTCCTTGTCCTTCTCAATCAGGTCAAGGTACCGCATTCCAACCTTATCAAGGTCGTACAGATTCATAACCTCTTCGGCAAGGTTTTCGTAGAACTCTGGGTCTTGTTCAGGCCCTTTATCCTCACCCATACGCACGATAGCGGAACCATCCTCTAGTTCTTCAACGTCGCTGATGTCGTCTTCTACTTCAACGTCAGCACTACCGTCTTTGTTGTTCTTGAGTCCGTCAATAAAACGATCAAATTCTTGGTCGATGGGCATTTGTTTTGCCATTTTGTTTATTCCTGTGTTAAACTATTGAGTCTATTGGAGGGTCTATGCAATATAAATTACCATCAACAAGTTATTTTCATACTTACATTCCCGCTCAAAATCGATTGGGAAAGTGGATGGTCTATGAGAATGCAACTGGCAAACTCTTTGGCATCTTTCAAACTGAGGGTGAGGCTGATAATCATGCTCGTACCCTTAACGATACTTGGGTACAAGAGTTCTATGAAACTCGTCCAGCATCTGAGCACGCTCCCGCTCCGCATCCATATATGTATCGTAGCGAGAGCCTTCTTTCCCAGTTGAAAAGTTTCTGGGTTGATATTGCACTCTACTTCCGTTACCTATTCCGATCACGCTAGTGGGGTAGTCAGAACCAACCGACCACGGTTGCAGTCCTCCGACGGGGGCGGCTTTCACTTGACCGGGTATCCCCGACCTGCTCTGTGGGAACAAGAACTTCTCAAGCCCTTGCAGTCTTTCACGTTGCGATTGTTGTTCTTTTGACATTGGCTGTGCGCTTGCTTGAATATAATCACCTTTTGTTTTTTCCATAAACAAACGATCTTTATCAAAGTCCGAAACACCAAACTTTATTTTTCCACGTTTTCCCAACACCTCACTTGCGGCGCTTTGAGCCTTTAAAAACTCTTCAGGTATCTGCCCCTTTTCAACTCTACCAAACGGCATAACAACAACACCACCCAATCTTGGATTGTGAGCAAGCACCATATCGTCGCCTAACAATACAGCAAGCTGTTTGATTTCATCTTTGTTTAAACCTTGCGAAGTTTTAATTAGCATAGATGAAGCGTCTTTAATGTTGTTAGTCATCAATGGAATAAACCTATGCCCAGCCATTGCAGTCTGATTTAAATCTTCGCCTAACTGACCAACTTGTTTGCGCAGTGCTTTGTTTGCGCTAGGAACATTACCAATGGTTCCCGCTCCTCGAACATCAATTGCCATCATTGGGTTAATTTCAGTTAAACCTTTTGGATTAATTACTTTGTTGGGGTTCATAAACGTACCAACAGCTTCGCGTGACTTGTTTCTACCTGTGCCAAGATTGGGGTTATCCAACAGCACATCATTTAACCCCTGCCTAAAACCGTAAGTTGTGTTTTGTCCAAGATCATCCGCTGTGGTTTCAACTGTAAATGTTGAAGGTTCAAACTGGCGTCGCATTGGAACAACCGCACGACTTGCCATGTCACCAGCTTCTTTGACCACTGGCTTAACCATGTTCAAGCCACCCTTGATTGCCTTGGGTGCTTTATATGCCGCATAGGGTGCTCCAAATGCTCCTAAAATTTCAGCAATTGGGTACTCGTCTTCGTTGATGATTCCCTTCTCACGCATAGAATTCTTGATGTCGGTCGACGTACCAGACATGGGGAACCTAGCAACCTTCTCACCTTCAGGGTCGAGCACTGAGGCGGGTTTGTTCAAACCGGGGATCATGCTTTGCCCAAAGTTAACAATGTCAGGAACCTGCCCAGCTAACACCGCACTGATGCGCAGAGATAACTCCTTAGCACCGCCGGGTCGTCCCGCCTGCTCCCATTCTTTGGTGACCTGAGCCTTTAGCATCTCAGACGCTTTATCAGCAAACGGTGATTGCTGTTGCCAACTCTGGCTTGCCATCTGAGGGAACACGCCAAACGCCGCCTTCTGCGCTCCAGCCATCTGCTCAATCTCTTGTGGGGTTGGAGGCAACACACTGCCAGCTTCTGCGTATTGACGTGACATTCCGCCTTTAGCAAACGGGGGGATATAGGCATAACCACCCTTAGCATATTCAAAATCGTCAATCTTGCCGTACTTGGGATTCTTGCCAAGCACCAGTGGGCCAATTTGAATAACTTCATCAGCGCCTGTAATTGGGGCCATCGTTGCGCGATCATAGAAGTAAGAGTGACGCTCAGGGTCAATTCCAATCTGTTTCCACTCTGGATCGTTTAAATACTTCTGCGCTTTGGCAACCGCTTCTTCTTCCGTCATTGGATTCCAATCACCCACAATACGCGCATAGGACTGCTTCTCACCGCCCTGAGCAATTTTTTTAGATTGGTTCTGGCTGATGCCAAGGTCGGCGTTCTTTACGCTAGAGACTGGGCCATACGCTACCTTCTTGCCCTTTTGGTCATGGATAGAGTTTACCCACACACCCTTTTGGGTATAAGCGGGAATGTCAAGTCGCAAACCCACCTTGGTGCCGGGCGGATACTCCTCCTGCTTGCCGTATCTAGACTTTGCCGCATCGCCACGCAATGCATTGATGGCCTCCTCTGCCGTAGCAGGCTTTGGCACAAACGAATAGGGTGTAACAGGCTTGTACAGTTTCACAATGTCGTTGTACTGTTCCTTAGTGATCTCACCCCTGAATAGTTTTTCAACTGCCTCAGAGATTTCTGGCACGCGCTTGGTCACGTCCTTGTAGTTCATGCTTAGGCGGTCGACTTTGGGAAGCGCTTTGGTTACAGCGCCTACGCCCTCAGCAACAGCGCCCAAAACCCCACCTTTGGACATATGCACCTCACCGCCACCAGCCATGTGTTGGTCTATTGCGCTCTTTAGGCGTTGCTCAAATGTACTCACGGTGCCTCCGTCTTTGCGTTTCATAATCTGGTCGAAGTCGTGGAAGGGTGCAGGCTCTGCTGATCCACCGTCCTTATAACCTTCCTTCTGGAGGTTGGTCAAATACTCTTCGCTGATAAATTGTTTAGGGGTTGTTGATGACAAATCTTTGTGACCTAGTGGCATTGGTTTTCCATTCTTGTCAAGTCGGCCTTTGTACAAAGCCGAAAAGTCTCGTGCGGCTAGTTCAATAGGTGCTGGCTCAAAAAGCAATCCAAAGTCATCCCCAGTGGTTATACGAGGAAATGCTGAATTTAAATCAGGGCGATACAGTCCACTGTTTTTGTCAATAGTGAACAAACGATTGCCCACAGCGTAGGTTGGAGAATCTACCAGCAAAGGATCGGTCTCTTCTCTAATGATCTTAAACGCTTCTTGCGTAGCTTTCTCGCCCTTTTTCTCGCCGCCCATGACCATAGCCTTAGCTAACAGCTTGCGCTGGTTAAAGGTCTGCGCTTGGTTTAGTGAAGATGGGTCGCTGATGTCAATCCCATTAGGGAACATCGGCTTGCCAGTCTTGTCGTCCACCGCTTTGTTGAGCATCTTGTTCATGTCCTCCACCAGCTTGGCGGACGGGTTACCTTTTCTATGAGCTTCATACATTCTCTGAGTCGTCACAGGGTTGCTCATGTGCTGAGTTGGGGAACCGATAAAGGTTGACCAAATGGTGTCGTCGTCGGTTGCTTTGGTTAGGCGTGTAAGGTGACTAGGTTTACCTACACCCCACGTTGACTTAGCCTTTTTATGCTCAGGGCTTGTTAACTGTAAGCCAGAGAATCCCGTGCCGCCCTTGTTAGGGCCAAACACCCGTGACCTGTCAGCCTGCGTTAGGTTTAGTGTCTTACCCTCAGCGCCAGCATAACCCAGCGCCTCAGACATTCGCATGATGTCGTCAGGGTTCAAGGGATCAGCAAACTGACGCGCACGCATTCCAGCACTTTCAGACCTACTTAGTCTGTTTGCAAGTGTTCCAGCTTTACCAGCATTTGCCAGTGCGCTTAGACCACCGACCTGCATACGGATAGCACCGCCCTTGCGCAACTTTTCAAACTGCTGATCAGATTCAGAGCCTGTATCAGTGTCTGGATTTATCTTAGCATCAAGTTTTCTTCTCAAGTCTTCAAGCGGGTCTTCTCCTGTTGCATATTTGTATCCCGCATAACCTGCATTCAAAAAAGAACCAAGTGGGCTTAATGGAGCCGCCTGACGAAGCCTATCCTTAAAACTTTTACCGTATGACGTTCCTTCAATGGAACCCTGAGTCTTTTTGGCAGGCATACGAATAGCGCCACCATTGGCCTCGTTAATTTCGCCTTTGGTCACGTCGTAGGTTCCCTTGTTGCCGATGTCGGACTTAATGCTCTTGGGATCATAGATGCCAAGGTTCTTTGTGCCACGCTCAGAAGCGTAGAAGGCATCGTGACCAGCCTGCTTGATTAGGCGCTGAATGTCGGGGTTCTCAACTGAGGGCCAGTTGTGCTCAAACATTCCCATTGCATCAATCTCGTCCATCACCTGTTGGTTGCCGGGGAACCGCTCCCTAGCCAACTGTTTAAGGTTGTCAATGTGCTTAGGGTTCTCATAGTCAAACGGGTTCTTGACCTGCACCCTTACAGGCATGGAGCGCGTGCCAGTCATAAACTCTTGGTTGCCGCCGCCCTTAGTGAAGTTGTCAAGAGCAAAGGTGTTTGCAAACTCAGCTTCAGGCGTGACAAATACAGCACGGGATGATCCACTGGGCAGAAACTCTTTAAACTCATTAGCCGTTGAGTGATACATCCTGCGAGGGTCTGTCGACTCCTCAATGAACTTGGCCTTGTTCGCCTCACGCTCTGCCGCTGGCAATATGTCTTGCGTACCCTTGACGTTGTTCAATCCACCAGTAGTCTTGACAGACTTCAACTTAGGCTTAGGCTTAGGCGCGTTCTGTTTGTTGTAGGCACGCAGGAACTGGGCATAGGGGTTGTCAGGAAATGACTTGCTAATCTGCTCAGGAAGTTTTTCAGGGGTTGTGGTTCCGTAACTCTCAATCATTGCCTTGCGCTGGCCTAACTCATCGCCCAATTGAAACGCGCCAGTCTCTTGCTGGAACACCTTGGCGTTAGGCCAACTCATGTCCACCTTGGAAGGGTCTAGGTTGTCTACGATCTTGCCATTGGGCAACTCGTGGAAGGTGTACCCGTCAGGCGTTCTAAACGTCCTCACAGGCTTTGTAGCGCCCTTAACAAAGCTAGTCAGACCTTTGGCAAGTTTTGAGTAGTCAGGCATGGTTAGACAGCATATGGGTTGACCCGCGCAGGTTGGGCATCAAAGTAGTCGTCGTCATCATACAGTGGCTCAGGATCGATGTCGAGCCAACCACCGTCCTTCAACCACCTCATAGCCTGAGTTGCTGAGTCGACGTAGTCGTCGTGCGTGCTGTCAGGGAATGCGCATATCTGGGACAGGAACCCCTCCACCCAGTCTTTGACGTAACCCTTATGCACCTCAGACTCTGGGAGCCAGACCCTCTTGGTGGCAAAGATGGCGGCGGTGATCTGGAGGCGTTGCATCTTGTCGGCACGACCGGGGTTATAGCCCCTGACAATCAAGTGCGCTTTCTGCAACTCTTGAATGAGAGACAGACCCGCCGCCTTCTCTTCGACTAGGATTAGGTCTGGGCGCTTGGCATCCTTACCCTCACCGTAAGACACTCGCCACTCATCCATAGCGCGATCCTTCAGCTTAGGGAAGGTGAGGTGCTCCGCCCAGCAGTCGATCAGCATGACGGACATCGGCCCGTCCATTGGCTTGAACACACCCCATGTCGTGAACGCTGTTGGGTCGTTGTAGGACTTGTCCGTGTACGCACAATCATAGGACTGTAGGATGTACTCAAACTTAGGGAATGGTTTCCCAGCGGGATACATCTGGAACATATCCCTTGTAACCACCTTACCGTCTTCGAGGTCGACCACTAATCCGAGCACTTCCTGATCATAAAGTTTTGAACCACGGTAGGTCTCTAACTGCTTGCTGAAACTCTCTGCGAGGTTAGCCTTGTTCTCATAGGTGCTGGCGCGGTCGATGATCACGTCGTCACCTTCCCTCCCTATCAGATCAAGTATCAGGTCTTTAGGCTTAGGCGTAGTGGTGATGATCACCCTTGGTTGGTCACCCAGTCGCAGACCGAACATCATCATGTCCCACGCCTCTTGAAGGTACTGGAAGGCGGCTAACTCGTCGCACCATGCAAAGTGGAACTGAGGGCCACGCAACCGTTCATAGCTGTCTGCTGATATACCGCGAATGCTCGACCCGTTGACCAGCTTGATCTGGTGGTCTTGTTTGTTGTAGTCGACTATCAACTCTTTGGGGATGACAGACAGCAGACCAGACTGACCCTCGAAGCAGGTGAACTTCACGTCGTTGCTGGTAGGTGCCAGAACTAACCCACGGCTATTTGGGGTGATCCAGCACCACCACCATAGCGCTTCAGCGGCGGAGCGCGTCTTGCCTGCTCCACGCCCTGCCAGCATCATCCACACGGTGTAGTCGATCTCTAAGGGCGGCGGTATCTGGTAGCGGTGGGCGCTGGCTACCCACTTGGCGTGGGCAATCTGAGCAAGTCGATCATGGTCTGGCTGGGCATCAAACTCCGCAGAGGTTTCAGAATCAAACAGTTCAGCCAACATAAGTATTACTTTCCGCCCGAATCAGCCAAAACAGCGGATAAAACCCCGTGTTTTGCGGCACCCGCTGGCGCTTGAATGTAATACTTAGCCCCCACGTTTGCTCATTTCCATGTTCTTAATGATCTCTAAGAACTTGTTTGATCCTATGTCCTCAGTCTTGATAGCGGCACCATTCTCCACACCCTCTACAGCCATGCGATCACCATACTTGCGAGGCTTTAGTTTAGCGGCTGTCCACTTACGCGCATCAATGCGGTTCTTCTGCCACTGGATGAACGTCTGGTCGAGGTAAATACGCCCCTTGTCATCCTTAAACTCAGGCGGTCTCTCGTCGGCAATAGCAAGGATTTCATCGGCGTTTGTATCAGCCTGATCTTCACGAGCGCGTGCGTACATCTCGCAGAAGATTGGGAAGCGAATCAGCCACCGATAGATTGTTGCGCAGTGAGGGAGATGATCATCATTACAGATTGACACCAACGACTCACCGTGAGCGAGTCTCCAACATACCTCTTCTGCTATGTCTTCTGTGTACTCTACAGGTCTATGAGCAGGTCGTTTTGTCTTTGGGGCTTCTGCGGCGTTTTCGGGCGTTACAGTACCACTGACCTCAGTCGCGGCTTTTGAAGGCTTGGCGGGGCTTTTAGACCCCTTCTTGACGGTTTCTGGCATGACCCGTATTCCCCTGTTGGTTTGGTTCCCCAGAGTTTAGCAAACCTTTTGGGTTTTCGCTACTGAACACTTCCATGCGTCCACAAGCAAGGCATTTCCACTTGGTTCCAGCCTTCACCTCGTATTCGTTGACTAACCCACCGCATTTGCACGTTCTCATGTCTTTATCCTTTTGTGCGCGTTAGGTCGTTAGGTTTTGTTAAGGCAACCTCAACGCTACCGTTAAGGCTTCTTACCCTCGTGACATAACTTTCTAACGTATGCAGATGATTCTGGTGTGTCGCACTCATCCTCTGTCAATGTGAAGTCTGGCACCCACGTCCACAATATCAAAAACACAATTAATAGTAACGCAATTGTAAGTTTTTGCAAAGCAGTTTCCTCTGGTAGCTGTTGGCTGGGTAGGTCTTTCATCATATCGTCAATCTCCTGTTTGTTCATCGTCGTCCTCCTCTGGGTACTCGTCGGTGTTGGCTCGGTCTTCGTCGGTCTCAATGGGAGTGTGCAGTGCCTCGTAGTCACGCTTGACTTGACGACGGCGCTCGTCCTCCGCCAACTGCTCTGGGGTTATGGCTTTGAACTGTTTGAGCAATTCAGCCTCCACTTCGTTAAACAGGTTGTTCATGTCGTTCATGTGTTTCTCTCCTTCAGTAATTCAATCGCTTGACCAACAGCGCTCATTTGACCAAGGTTTTCGTTGTAGAAAAGGTCTGTCAACTCGTCATTGGTTAGACCTACCCATGTGCGCTGTAGCAAGGGTTCGTTTCTCTCCCTGATCTTGCGCTCGACAAACCACACAAACTCAACCACCGATGAGGCGGCTGGCATCTCCCACGATAGGATGTCGCCCCTTGTAAGTTCCACCCAATCGCTCTCTGTCAAAGTTTCTTTTGTAGTCATGCTGTTACCTCTTCGCGTTTTGCTTTGGTTCTTGTCTTAATGGTTTGCTTGAGGCAAGCCGCCGCCTCTTCGCTTGTTAGGATGCCACGGCTCTCAAGTTGGGCTATGCCAGTCTTGATGTATGACAAGGCATAGTTCTGTGGCTTGTCCCAGATACGGCACACATTGCTCCAGAGTTGATCCTCTGTCATGCCGATCCAGAAATAGTTGTCAGCGACTACACGAGCATGGGTTGTTTTGTCGTACATAACTCAATCTCCCACATATTCGTTGGACTCAGCCACCAAGCGCTGGTGGTCAATCTTTGTCTCTTCCAGCAGGCGCTGGTACTCTGCCTGTGGGATGTCATAGGTGATGTCGGCACCAGTAGCATCAAAGACAAACAGGTCAAAGACCTCGGCATAACCGTCCACCTCTGGGAGGTAGTCGTAAGCCACTGTTACGGTCTCTACGGTATCGCCGTCATCAAAAGAAACGACGTTATCGAAGTTGTGTTGGAAGTCTGTAGTTTTCATTTCGCTTTTCCTTTTCGCTGTTGATGGTTTAATTGTAGCATAAACAATCGGAGGGTTGTCAACCCCCCAAAATTATTTATTTATCCGTTCCAATACTCGTTGAATGACAGGGGCTGGGCATAAGTATTCCATGCTTCAATACTTGGAAA
>Ga0209550_10003924_pt1 | contig 14120 bp, 5 predicted proteins | sample LauGreSuBDMM15SN_2_FD_187567 | JGI IMG/M metagenome (GOLD analysis project Ga0209550, IMG submission 187567) | Freshwater lake microbial communities from Lake Michigan, USA - Su13.BD.MM15.SN (SPAdes) (version 5) | ecosystem: Environmental > Aquatic > Freshwater > Lake | place: Lake Michigan, USA...
TGGCAGTGACCATTGACACCACAGCGCCTGCTGCACCCGCCGCACCCGACCTCACCGCAGGCACGGACACCGGCAGCAGCAGCACCGACAACAACACGGGTGACAACACGCCCACTTTTGCAGGCACCGGCTCGCCGGGTGACACCATCACCATCAAAGACGGCACCACCGTGTTGGGCACCGCTGTCGTTGCCACCGATGGCACATGGACGTTCACAGCCCCAGCCAGCCTCACAGATGGTGTGCATCAAATCACCACCACAGTCACCGACCCCGCAGGCAACACCAGCGCACCCAGCCCAGCATTGGCCGTGACCATTGACGCCACAGCGCCTGCTGCACCCGTGATTGCGCCTACCAATGGTGCGGCCATCACCGGTACGGGAGAGCCAGGGGCCACAGTGACTGTCATGAACGGCAGCACCCCTGTAGGCACGGCCGTGGTTGCCCCAGATGGCAGTTGGACAGTTACCCCCACAAGTGCATTGCCAAACGGAACGCAGCTGACTGCCACCCAGGTGGATGCTGCAGGCAACATCAGTGGCCCCGACACAGAAACAGTCGATGCCTCTGTGCCATCGGTGCCGGACCTCACCGCCGCCACGGACAGTGGCAACAGCACCGACAACAACACCAATGTCAACACACCCATATTCACGGGCTCCGGCACACCTGGTGAGACGGTCACCATCAAAGACGGCACCACCGTATTGGGCACCGCTGTGGTTGCCTCCAATGGCACCTGGACGTTCACCTCGCCGGTCTTGACCGATGGTGTGCACCAAATCACCACCACACCAGCCAGCGGCATCGCCAGCCCCGCGTTGACTGTCACCATAGACACCACATTGCCTGCCACGCCCGCCGCACCCGACCTCACGGCAGGCACGGACACCGGCAGCAGCAGCACCGACAACAACACTGGCGACAACACGCCGACGTTCACCGGCACCGGATCGCCAGGTGACACCATCACCATCAAAGACGGCACCACCGTATTGGGTACCGCAGTGGTTGCCACCGATGGCACTTGGACCTTCACATCGCCTGTTCTGACCGACGGCGCACACCAGATCACCACCACGGCAACCGACACCGCTGGCAACACCAGCGCACCCAGCCCCGCATTGGCAGTGACCATTGACACCACAGCGCCAGCCACACCCGCCGCACCCGACCTCACCGCAGGCACGGACACCGGCAGCAGCAGCACCGACAACAACACGGGTGACAACACGCCCGACTTCAATGTCGGCGTGGTGCCAGCCGGTACCACACCCGTGCTGTATGTCGATGGCGTCGCAGTGCCCGCAACGGTCTCTGTGGTGGGTGGCAACACCATCCTCACGCCAGTGACCCCGCTCACCGATGGTGCGCACAGCATCACCACCGGCCTGGTCGACACCGCTGGCAACACCAGTGCAACAAGCACAGCACTGTCAGTGACCATTGACACCGCAGCGCCGGCTGCACCCGCCGCACCCGACCTCACCGCAGGCACGGACACCGGCAGCAGCAGCACCGACAACAACACGGGTGACAACACCCCTGACTTCAACGTCGGTGTGGTGCCAACCGGTACCACACCCGTGCTGTATGTCGATGGCGTCGCAGTGCCTGCGACGGTCTCCGTGGTGGGTGGCAACACCATCCTCACCCCGACGACCCCGCTCACCGATGGGGCGCACAGCATCACCACCGGCCTGGTTGACACCGCTGGCAACACCAGCGCACCCAGCCCAGCACTGGCAGTGACGATTGACGCCACAGCGCCTGCCACACCTGCCGCACCCGACCTCACGGCAGGTACGGACACCGGCAGCAGCAGCACCGACAACAACACCAAGATCAACACACCCGTGTTCACGGGCTCAGGCTCGCCTGGTGACACCATCACCATCAAAGACGGCACCACTGTTTTGGGCACCGCAGTGGTTGCCACCGATGGCACTTGGACCTTCACATCGCCTGTTTTGACCGACGGCGTACACCAGATCACCACCACGGCAACCGACACCGCAGGCAACACCAGCGCAGCCAGCCCCGCATTGGCAGTGACGGTTGACACCACAGCCCCAACGCTCACGGCCACCCTGAATGCTGCCAGCGACTCCGGCACCGTGGGTGACGGCATCACCAGCGACACCACGCCCACCCTCAGCGGCACCGGCACCAACGGCGACACCATCACCGTGGTCATGCCCGGCAGCGGCGAGGTGCTCACTGCCGTGGTTGTCAATGGCGTCTGGAGCGTCACGCCCACTTTCGCCTTGACAGACGGCACCGTCGGCAACGCCGTGGTCACCGCCACCGATACCGCAGGCAACGCGAGTGCGCCCGCCAATGTGCCGCTGGACATCCGCTCTGCGCCTGTGGCTGTGGCCATCACCAGCATCACCAACGACACGGGCACCAGCAGCACCGACGGCGTCACCACCGACGCCACGCCCACCATCAGCGGCACCAGCGACCAGCCCAACCGGCCGGTCACGGTCACCATCGCGGGCGTCAGCTTCACCGTGATGACCGACAACACCGGCGCTTGGTCGGTAGACACCGGCGCACTTGCCGCCACCAGCGGCACCTGGGACAAAGCTGTTGGCTTTACCACCGACGGCCTCAAAGCCATCACCGTCTCCGTCTCGGGCGGCAACGGCGGCACAGGCACGGCCAGCGGCAGCATCACCCTGGACACCGCAGCCCCCACCGTGCTGGTCACCAGCGTGTTTGGCGACAGCGTAGCCACAGCAGCAAACGGCACGTTTGACGGCACAGAGCGTGGCTTCAACACCACCACCTACGCCCTCAACTCCACCGTCGCCCCGCTGCCCGTCATCAGCGGCACCACCACCGCTGAAAACGGCCAGACCGTCACCGTCACCTTGGCTGGCAAGAGCTACACCGCCACCGCAGCTTCGGGCGCATGGTCTATCAGCGTGCCCTCGGCCGATGCGGTGCTGCTCAACCACGGCAACACCTACGCCATCACTGCCAGCGTCAGCGACAAAGCCGGCAACGCCGCCGTGCCCGACACCAACAACGGCGTATTGGTCAACATCGCGCCGCCCGACGTGCCCACCGTGGTCAGCCAGTCCACCCTCAGCACCACGCCCACCATCACGGGCTTGGCGCAAAAGCTCAACGGGACCAGCCCCATCAACTTGGCGGCCGGTAACGCGCTCACCGTCGTTCTCAAAGACGCCGCAGGCACCACCATCCTGGGCACTTACACCCTCACCGTGGGTGGCACCAGCAGCCCCGCAGGCCTGAGCTACAACACCACCTCCGGCGCCTGGAGCCTGGCCGTCCCCGCCAGCGTGTTGCCCGCAGGCGCCGCCACCTACAACGTCGATGTCAGCACCACGGTGACAGGTTTTCCGACCCGCAGCGACATCAGCAGCAGCGAGTTGGTGATTGCCGCGCGCCCCACCATCACCAGCATTTCTGAAGGCCCCACCGTCAACATGACCGAAGCCGCCAGTTCGGGCGGCACACCGGTGAATGTCGGCTTGGCAGGCACGGGCGCTGTGGCTGGCCAAGTCATCACCGTCACTTGGGGCGGCCAAACCTACACCCAAGTTCTTACGGCGGCCGACATTGCCGCCAACACCGTGGCCGTGATCGTGCCCACCTCGGTCCTTCAAGCGGAAACACCGGCCAACACCAGCGAAACCATCGCGGTCACTGTGTCGCTGGGCAACGGGGTGACCAGCACCTCGACCAACGTCGCCATTAACTTTGTGACGCCCACTGCGCCGACGATCAACTCCACGGCTTGGGCCGCCACCGGCGTGGGCAACACCAGCGCGCTGACAGGTATCCCAGAAGCGATTTACGACAGGCAGTACACGGCCTTTACGACCTACACATCCCCAGGCACCACGCTCAAGGCTGACAACCAGCTCTACTACAGCGAAGCCGTGGCCACTGCCAACAGCGGCACCATCATGCGGGTGCAATTGGCCACAACGGGCAGCAACCCACCGGTAGCCGGTGACACCCTGACCGTGACCTGGGGCACCCAAGCCCTGACCGGCTACACAATTTTGGCAGGCGACATCACCGCCAAATACGTGGACATCACCGTTCCCTTCAGCGCCATCAGCGCCCAGGTTTTCGGCACGGTGCCTGTCACAGCGGTGGTCACCAGCGCGGCCAGCGGTAACAGCTCGCCGGCGGCTTCGGTCAACGTCACTTGGGCCTACGACTTACCCACAGACAGCCTGGCCAGCCTGAATGCAGGTATTGCGATCAACGGCCGCACAGCCAGCAGCCAGTCGGGTTACCAAGTCCAAACCCAAGGCGTTGTCAATGTTGGCGACGTCAACGGCGACGGCTATGACGATTTCACGCTCGTTGAAAACGTCGGCGGTGCCAAATATGTGGTCTACGGCCGCGCCGGCCTGACAGCGGTGGAGTTGTCGACCCTGACCACCGTCGGCAGCACCAACGGCTTCATCATCAGCGGTGGCACCTCCTACAACACCACGGCGGGCGACTACAACGGCGACGGCTTGAACGACATCCTTGTTCAAAACGCCACCACAGGCACCTATGTGGTGCTGGGCAGCACAACCAGCCCGGGTGCCATCAACGTCACCAGCATGACGGCCAGCCAGGGCTTCAAAATCACCTCCAACTACAACGTGGTGGCGCCGACTTTCATCGGTGACGTCAACGGTGACGGCCTCGACGACATGATGGTGAATTTTGAAGTGGGAGCCAGCGGCGTCTATGGCAATTATGTGTTGTATGGCAGCACCAACACCTCGGACCTGACCCTGCCCACCGGGCAAACCGGCACCTTCAGCAACGGCTTCTTCATCAACACCGGCAGTACCAGCCTGGTGTCAGGTGGCCGCACCTTTGCCAAGAGCGGTGACTTCAACGGTGACGGCTACAGCGACTTTGTGCTCAACACCTACAACGCCACCAACTCAGCTGCGGTGGTGCCGGAGTATGTGTTCTTTGGTGGCCCCACCTTGACCGGCATTACCTCCAGCAGCATGAGCGTGGCAGGCAGTGGGCGTGGCTTTGCCATCTTTGGTTTGACTGGCAACAACATAGCGTTCAACAGCACGGCGACCGGCGATATCAACGGCGACGGCATGGACGACATGATCTTCAACGATGCGTCCACCAATGCCTACGTGCTGTTTGGCAAGACCAGCGATGCACCCGTTCAAGTGTCTAGCTTGACGGCAGGCGTGGGCGGTTTTGTGATCAATGGTGAACTGCTAGACGTGGACGTGGTGGGCGACTTCAACGGTGATGGACTGGCCGACATGGTCGTGTCTCAAACCGGCGGAGCCGTTCCGGTCAACGGCAACAACTTTGGCGGGTCTTTCCTGCTTTATGGCCGCACCGCGACCAGCGCCATCACGCTCAGCAACGTGGCCCCTTCTGAGGGCTTCCGCATCAATGGACCGAGCAACGTGGGTGCTAACTTTGGCCAGTCGGTCAGCGGGGGTGGCGACATCAACGGCGACGGCTTTGCCGACCTCATCATCACGGCAACTGCAGACGATCCAACTGCACCGCTCCGCACCGATGCGGGCATTACCCGTGTGATTTTTGGCGGCCCAGCTGACTTGAATTCCATGACCTTCCAGGCTGCCAACGGCGATGCCATCGGCACCACCGCTGCCAATACGCTGACAGGCACCAGCGGTGCCAACCAGATCGTGGCCGGCGACGGCAACGACACGCTGGTGGGCGCGGGCGGTGCAGACGTGCTGTACGGCGGCCGAGGCAACGACACCATCGTCATCAACGCCAGCAACATCACGGCTTTGGCTGTGAACAGCGGCAACGCGGCTCAAGCCATTGCCCGCATTGACGGCGGCAGCGGCACCGACACATTGGAGATCACCGCCACACTGGACCTGAGCACCATCAGGCCAGCCGCCATTCAAAGCATGGAGCGCATCAACTTGAGCGCCAGCGGCACCTCGCTCACCATGGGCCTGCTCGATGTGCTGGGCTTGTCTGAGAAAAACAACCCATTCAACACGGCCACGGGCTGGACGGCTACGAGCACCGGCGGCGCCACCAACTGGGATGCTGTGAACAACGGCGCGCAAGTGGTGGTGGACGGCACCAACACCAACGACCTGTACCTGAGTGGTACTTGGCAAAGCATTGGCACGGTGCAAAACACCGTGGGCAGTGTGACCAAGACCTACAAGGTGTTGAGTGACCTGACCAAGGCCGAGGCCCAAGTGCTGGTGGACAGCAACGTGATCGTGCACTTGGCCCCCACGGTGATCAGCACCGCCAATGAGCTGGCCGGCTCGTTGAACCTGGCCGAAGCCAACAGCGCAGGCGGAACGCCAGTGCGCATCAGCCTGGCCAATACCGACGCCGCAGCGGGCAACACCATTCAGCTGAACTGGGGTGGTCAGCTGATCACGGTCACGCTGTCGGCCGCCGACCTGACCGCCGGCTTTGTGGACATGCCAGTCACCACGGCCCAACTGCTGGCGGCCACGCCCGTAGGCAGCAGCGCCAACGTGAACGCGGTGGTGACGTTGCTCAGTGGCGCCACGGCTGTGGCGACCTCGGGCGGGCAGCCGATTGCGGTGGACTTCACGGTGCCGACGACTCCGATCATTGACTCAGCGCTTTGGACAACGACCAACATCGCCAGCGACTTGGTCGGCATGCCTGAGGCGAGTTATGCGTTGGATACAACGTCGATGACGAATGCGTCTCTTTTTGTCGACAACACCTTGTATTACTCCGAGGTAACCAATACGACCAATACCGGCAATACCATTTTGCGTGTGCAACTGCCAACTGCAGCAGCAAGTGCCCCCGTGCCCACCGTGGCCGGTGACACGCTGACGCTGCGCTGGGGCACACAGGCCATCAGCGTGGGGGCTTTGTCGGCTGCCGACATCACCAACAAGTACATCGACGTTTTGGTGTCACAAGCCAATTTGGAAACACAGGCTTTTGGCAATGTGGCCATGAGCGCCGAGATCACCAGCGCAGCCAGCGGCAACACGTCGCTGACCTCACCCATCACGGTCAAGTGGGCGTACGACTTGCCTTTGCAGCAGCTCTACAGCTTGAGCCAGGGCTTCACGATAGAGGGCGATTTGGCCCAAGGAAAACTGGGTTATTCGAACGAAAACCAAGGGGTGCAAAACGTTGGCGATATGAACGGCGATGGCTTTGACGATGCCGAGATTACCGACATCTACGGTACCCGTTACATCGTGTACGGCGGTGACCGCCAGGCGGTGGTGAACGTGTCGCAGTTGACGGCGGTGGGTAACAATTTTGGCTTTGTCATCGCCAACGTCGGGGCTCTGGGCGTCAGTGTGCAGCCCACGCGCGGTGGCGACATCAACGGGGACGGCTTGAGCGACATTCTGGTCGGCAACGGCAGCACCAGTGTTTATGCGATCTACGGCTCAAAGACCAGCATTGGAAAGGTCAACCTGACTGCGTTGCAGTCCAGCAACGGCTTCAAAATCACCAATGCATCTGGCAACAGCTTGTTTGAGCCGAGTGTGGTGGGCGACGTGAACGGTGACGGTTATGAAGACATGTTGTTCAACATGTCTGGTAACTACAACAACTACCTGATCTTTGGCGGCCCTAACCTGGCCAACATGACCATGCCCACGGCTTTGGGCACCTTCAGCAACTATGTGAGCATCACCAACGGTGGTGCTTACAGCTCTGGTGGCAAGATTTCGACCTTGCACGGTGACTTCAACGGCGACGGTTACAGCGACTTTGCCTTGGCACAAGTTAGTCTCACCAATGGTACCGGGCCGGTCTACGTGTATTACGGCAGCGCGAGCGTGCAGTCTTGGACCAGCAGTACGCTGTCTTTGGCCGGCAACGGCCGGGGCTTCCACATCACGGGGTTGACGGGCATAGGCACTTTCAAATTCCAGTCGACCAACGCAGGCGACATCAACGGCGACGGCATGGACGACATGGTGTTCAACGACGGCGAAACGCGTGCCTTTGTGTTGTTTGGTAAAACCAACAGCACGTCGGTGACGACGGCGGAACTGACTGCTGGCAATGGCGGTTTCGTGATGAACGCAGGCACTTTGAACAACAATTCCAAAGTGTGGGATGTCGATGTGGTCGGCGACTTCAACGGCGATGGTTTGGCCGACATGGTGATCAGTAACACCAGCATGTACACCGCTGGCGTTCTTGGCGGCGGTGCTTACTTGGTTTATGGCCGAACCGCGACAACGGCACTGACCCTGGATTCTCTGCAGGTGTCTGAAGGCTTCCGCATCAGTGGGTTCTCTGCCACAGCGGGCACGGAATTGGGGCGCACCGTCAACGCCGTGGGCGACTTGAACGGCGACGGCTTTGCCGATTTGGCGATCACCAACCAAGGAACTGAAACGGTGGGTTCAAACGCCAACGCAGGCATCGTGCGCATTGTTTACGGCGGTGTCGACAAGCTCGAAAGCATGACCTTTCAAGGCGCCAATGGCGACGCCATCGGCACCACAGGTGCAAACGCGCTCAACGGCACCAGCGGCAACAACCAGCTGGTGGGCGGTGACGGCAACGACACGCTGACAGGCAACGGCGGCGCTGACGTGCTCTACGGCGGCCGAGGCAACGACACCGTTGTGGGCAATGCCGACAACGTGGCCAAGCTGAGCCTGAGCGGCACGTCGCAAGCCATTGCCCGCATCGACGGCGGCAGCGGCATAGACACCTTCCAGCTGGCCGGTGCCGGCATCTTGCTGGACCTGAGCTTGGTGAGTGGGCCAGCTTTGCAGAACGTCGAGAAGATTGACTTAACCGGCAGCGGCAACAACACCTTGAAGCTGAGCCTGGCCGACATGTTGCAGAGTTTTGACGACTCCAACGTGTTCAACAGCAGCAACACCACCAGCGGCATGGCCGCCACGGTGAGCAAGAACCAGCTGCTGGTCGATGGCGATGCGGGCGACAAAGTGGTGTTGACCGACCTGGCCAGCTGGACTGCTGCGGGCACCAACGTGGTGGCCAACGGTGAAACTTACGTGGTCTACAACCACAATACCAGCGCGCAGCAGTTGTTGATTGACCAGGGGATTTTGGTCTCGGCGGTGTTGTGACCGACTCTACCCACGCCCACGCGAGCGAGGTCCTTGAGTGGCTCAAGCAGGGCGTGGCCTTGCGCGCCCAGGGGCAACATGAAGCCGCGCTGGGTGCCTACCAAAAGGCGGTGGCTTTGCCCGGTGCGCCTGCGGAGGCTTTTTTCAACCTGGGCAATGTGCTGCTGGACATGGGGCGTTGGGAGGAGTCTGCTGCTGCGCTGGAGCGCGCGCTGCAGCTGCAGCCGCAGATGGCTGCAGCCCTGATGCAACTGGCGCGCTGCGAAGTGAGGCTGGGGCGGCTGAAGGCGGCGGATGCGCATTTTTCAGAGTTGCTCCAAATCGACCCCCAAAATTTCAGCGCCTGGCTGGAGCATGGGAATTTGCACCGGCAGCTGGGCCAAGCCGACAAGATGCTCGCGGCCTACCAACAGGCGGCCGGCTGCACGCCGCAGCGCTGGGAGGGCCTGCTGGCCCTGACGCGCAGCCTGGAGGAGGCCGGTCGTTGGGAGTTGGCGGCGGTCAACTACCAGCGTGCGGTGGCACTGGCGGGCGAAGCGGCGGGGCCGGCAACCAAAGCGGAGCGCAGCAACCCGACAGCACCTCACAGCCGGGTGAGGCAGGTGCATTGGCACATGGCGCGCTACAGGCTGGAGCGGGGCGATGCGGCGCGCGCTTTGGAGGCGATGCGCCAGGCCTTGATGGCAGCGCGCATTGAGCACCCACGCCACCCGCTGGGGGTGGATGAGCGGGCTGAAATGCAGATCGACCTGGGCGACATCCAGATGCGCCTGGGCATGACCGCAGAGGCCCACCGGGCTTTTGAGCGGGCGAGCGGGGCTGCCTCAGAGGCCACCCTGGTGCGCCTGGCTGAACTGTCCTTTCGCTACAACCTGTGGCAAGAGGCCCAGGCGGTGCTCAAGCGCAATGTGGCGCTGCACCCCCAGAGCGCCACGGCGCTGTGGAACCTGGCTCATTCCTGTGCCGAGTCCTGGCAGATGGAGGAGGCGCTTGAGCACTTGGCCAGAGCCGAAGCCATAGCGCCGCAGCCGGGGGCACTGTCGATGCGGGCCAGCGTGGCGGGCCGCACGGGCGATGTAGAGACGGCCTTGCGCCTGTACAAAGAGCTGGCCGAAGCCGAAGGCCCTTTGTCCAAAATGCGTTCGAGCGCGGCCATGAGCGCGCTCTACAGCGACCAGCTCAGCGCCCAAGAGGTGGCGGCCTTGCACCGTGAGCTCTTTGCGCCTTTGGGGGCGGGTGGCCGCAGTGTGGAGAGCTTCGCCAACCCCCGGCAGCCGCACAAGCGCTTGCGCGTGGGGCTGGTGAGCGCTGATTTTCACCACCAGCATCCGGTGAACATCTTTATGCAGCCGGTGCTGGCGCGACTCGATCAAGCTCAGTTTGAGCTGACGGTGTATTTCACCGGGGTGTCGCACGACGACCAAACCCAGCTGGCGCGCTCGCGCGTGGCGCATTGGGTAGAGTGCACACGCTGGAGCGATGCGCAGATGGCCAGGCGCATTGAGGGCGATGGCATAGACATTTTGGTGGACCTGGCCGGTCACTCCAGTTTGCAGCGCATGAGCTTGTTCGCCCAAAGGGCCGCGCCTGTGCAGCTGACGTTTTTGGGCTACCCGGGCTCGACCGGGGTGCCGAGCATGGACTGGATGTTGGCTGACCCGGTGGTGGCGCCCGAGGGCAGTGATGGCTTGTATTCCGAACGGGTGTGGCGCTTGCCGCAATCGGTGTTTTGCTTCGCGCCTGAGGTGAACTACCCCTACCCCGATTACACCCAGGCTCATGCGCAGCGCACGCTGACCTTCGGCTCCTTCAACAACGTGCCCAAGATCACCCAGCACACGGTGGCGCTGTGGTCCAGAGTGCTCCAGGCCGTGCCGCAGTCGCAGCTCTTGCTCAAGGCGCCGAGTTTCAAAGACGAGGGCGCGATTCGGGCCTTCAAGGCGCGTTTTGCCGCGCACGGCATTGACCCATCACGCCTGGTGTTTCGCGGCCCGGTGGGCCTGGCCGACATGATGGCCGAGTACGCCGACGTGGACATTGCCCTGGACCCGGTGCCCTACAACGGCGGCACCACCACGCTGCAGGCCATGTGGATGGGCGTGCCAGTGGTGGTCAAGGCGGGCAGCAACTTTGTCTCGCGCATGGGCGCGAGCTTCATGACGGCGGCCGGCCTGCCCGAGTGGGTGGCCGCGGATGACGATGCCTATGTGGCCATCGCCCAGCAGATGGCCGCTGACCGGGTGGCCTTGCTGCAGCTCAAGCAAGGCCTTAGGTCGCGCCTGCAAGCCGCACCGGCTTGGGACGTAGAAGCCTACACGCGGGACTTTGAGCGTGCTTTGCGCGCCATGTGGGAAGACCACTGCGCGAAGATTTGAGGGCCAGGCTTTCTCCCTGTAGGAGACAAGCCTGCCAGCGAATATTCGCCTGCGGTGATGCCCGTTTGCCGAAACCTGTCGCCAAAAGTCATGAGCAACATCTCAGCTTTTTTTTCAGCCACTCAACGACAACTAAAGGTGGTTGTTCATGAGCGCGTTGATTTGGCCTCATTCAATATCGACTTTGGACCATGCCACATGAAACCATCGATTGCCCTTGAAGCTCACCGCGCAACGATTCGCAGCGTGGTGCTGCGGCACCGCGCTTGCAAGGCCCGAGTTTTCGGCTCGGTGCTTCATGGCAAGGACCAAGAAGGCAGCGATCTGGACATCTTGATTGACCCGACGCCAAACACCACACTGATGGATGTAGCCAAGATTCAGGTTGAGCTGGAAAAACTTTTGGGCGTGTCGGTGGATGTCTTGACCCCGAAGGCCCTACCCGACAAGTTCCGTGACTTTGTATTGGCCGAGGCCGTTCCCGTATGAACAAGGCATTGCGCGTGCCTGATTACTTGGGCCATATTCTTGCTTTACGCCATAAATCGCCAGCAGGCTGGCGCTTAGAAAGATAAAAACCTAGCCTGAATTTTTTGACCTCAAAAGGTCAATTAAATCCAACCCTGATCACTTTCTTATAGATTTGACCTCATGAGATCAAAATGAAAATTGAAGCATTTTGTGGGAGTGAGTTGGGGCAGGCACTGCAGGCCGAGCGCAAGCGCCAAAAGCTGTCTCGTGAGGAAGCGGCAGCTGTTTGCGATGTGAGCACATCTTTTATTCGCGATGCAGAGTCCGCCCCGGAAAGCTGCAGCCTTGGCAAGCTGGTGAGGCTGATCAATGGCTTGGGGCTGAGCCTGAACGTGGCTGGCTGGCCTCCATCGCAGGCCTTGGGCCGCGCGAGTGAGCGAGCTGACTATGGCGTGTTGGTCGATCGCATCGTCCCCTCAAAAGGCGAGCCATCATGATCAGACTGCCTGTTTTATGTGCAAGCCTATGGCGACCATGATTTGGCAATGTTCATCGGGGATGAAAGTTCATTCGCCGCCGTGGGCGCCCACTATTGGGAGGCGTTCTGCGATGACTGTAGCTATGGCTTGAAACCGACCCTGGCCCCGTTCAAAAAAATGGCCAAAGATGTGCGCCATTCGTGGGACGAAACGGTGGCCATTGCCGTCCGTCAGTACCCACTGAGCCCAGCTGAAAAAGCACTTATTGAACGGATGGGGGTCGTCATTGAGACGAACAGCCTAGCCGCCTTATCGATGTCGGCGTCATGACCCAATGAAGCTCAAGCTTTTTTAACAATGCACGCCAGAAATAAGCAGTTGGGTGTGGTTGCAAAAATTAAAAGCCCATGGGTTGTTTTTATGTTTACACATAAAAACTCATAGGTTAATATTTGATTGTATTAAAGCAACCTTTAGGTTCCATGAAAAATCAAATGCGGGATCTTCAACTGCAGCAAACAGATGCTTCACTGGCGTCGTGGAAGGCTGCGCCTTTGGCTTCAAGGCCCCCTCTGGGTTGGGTGCGTGCCATACGCGACGCCTTGGGCATGTCGGGCGCGGCGCTGGCGCGCCGTTTGGGCATGTCCACGGCCGGCCTGCGCAAATTGGAGGTGGCGGAGGCCAACGATGTCATCACTTTGGCCAGCTTGCGCAAGTTGGCGCAAGCGCTCGACTGCGAGTTGCATTACGCGCTGGTGCCGCGCACCACCTTGACGCAGCACTTGCAAGAACGGGCCGAAGCAGTGGCCAAAGCGCAGTTGAGCCCTGTCGAGCACTCTATGGCACTGGAGGATCAGTCTGTGCAAGGCCCTTGGAACAAGCTGCAAATGCAGGCCGTGGTGAAGGATTTGCTTGAAGGGTCCAGGCGCGAGCTTTGGTGAAGTGTGGCCGTGAATTTTGAATACGCCCCTGGCGCCACCCCGCTGGACCCCGATGAGGCAGCTGGGCTGGTGCCCAAGCACATCACGCATCAGGGTGACTTGAACGCGTGGGAGCAGGCCAATATTTTTCAGGCAGACCGTTGGGCTGCCAGGCTGGCTCCTACAAAGACAAGCCGCAATGCACCGGCGGGGTCTGGCTTGTCCCCTGTGGGAGCTGGCCTGCCAGCGAATGTTCGCCTGCGGTGATGCACGTTTGCCGGCACGCATCGCCAGCAGGCTGGCTCCTACAAAGACAAGGTGCAGCTGGCCTGCCGGTGATGGTTGGCGTGCTCAGGGCTGCGTTGGCGGCGCCAAGGCGCGCAGCTTGTCTTTTTTGCTGGGCCGCTTGCCCTTGATGCCACCGCCCCCGGGCATTGGGGCGGGCGGGGTGTCCAGGGGCTCGAAGCCGGGCACCAGCTCCAGGGGCAATTGCAGGTCAGTGCGCTTGCAAATCAGCTGCCAATGCGCTTGGGCGTGGGCGGTGACGAAGCTCAGCGCCAGGCCTTGGGCGCCGGCGCGGCCGGTGCGGCCAATGCGGTGGGTGTAATCGGTGGCGGAGCGGGGCAAGTCGTAGTTCAGCACCACGGGCAAGAGGGCAATGTCTATGCCGCGCGAGGCCAGGTCGGTGGTCACCACCACTTGCAGCCGCCCGGCCTTGAAGGCGGCCAGCACATTTTGACGGCCGCCTTGGCTCATGTCGCCATGAAAGGCGGTGGCTTGGAT
>Ga0209550_10003925_pt1 | contig 14118 bp, 22 predicted proteins | sample LauGreSuBDMM15SN_2_FD_187567 | JGI IMG/M metagenome (GOLD analysis project Ga0209550, IMG submission 187567) | Freshwater lake microbial communities from Lake Michigan, USA - Su13.BD.MM15.SN (SPAdes) (version 5) | ecosystem: Environmental > Aquatic > Freshwater > Lake | place: Lake Michigan...
AGAAATCGTAAGCTATTTGGTATGGACGGTGAAATACAAGATATCGATTTTGGGGTATACGGTTTTGGTAAAAAGCGTACCTTGCAAGATTACGAACGTTATGCTGGTATATCGTTTAAGTTAAGAGGTATCACCCAACATACCAAAGAGAGATTAGACCCACCTAACCCTCCATTAGCTGATTTTGATAAAGGTATCTTGAGTATCTTTAAGCATTGTATTGATATAAGCTATGATAAAGTACCAGAGAGGGATTACGATTTCTGGTGTGTTGCTTTCAAAGATGCAAGCGATAAAGAGATTTACCGTAAAGATGCTACACCAGATGAGATTGAGATGATGAAAAGAGACCCAGATGGGTATTGTAAGGTATGGAGAGAGTTTCATTATCCGGGTAAACCGCATAAGTGGGTTATATGGCCGCATAGCGTTTCTAAAGGTTGGTGTGAACCAATCTCAGGCACGTTATAATAAGTATATGTATGAAAATAGTTGTAGCTCAGTTCTATACTGATAACGTTTCTTTTGGTAAATACTCAAGAGATATCAATCAGAGATATTGCGAACAAAAAGGTTACACCTATCACTTAGAGACAGATACTGATAAGATCGCTAAAGGTACCGAAGATAGAGCACGTAAATGGTATAAGGTAAAACTTATACAAGAGGCATTTCAATTGCATGATGCTGATTACGTGCTCTATCTCGATGCTGATGCAATGATTGCTGATCATTCAATACGCATTGAAGACTATATTAGCGATGAACACGATATGGTATTTGCTGAGGATCATATTAATATCTTTAAATTCAATACAAGTGTTATATTAGCTAAGAAATCAGCACTGACAAATAAATTCCTTAATAACTGGTGGTTAATGGCTAACTTAGAAAATGGAAAGTATAAACATGCTACACCGCAAGACAAAGTATGTGCTATTAAAGTTTATACTAATTTATCTTCTCAACAAAGTAGAATAAAGATTATATCTAATCGTCAATTTAATTGGCATACAGCAACTGATAAGTGCTTTATCTTTCACGGCTGTGGTTATGAGTACTTAAAGAATAGAAAACTTGATGAAGTTTATCTAAAGTTATCAGAAGAAAGTGATCGTACTTTAGAGATTGATTCGTTGGAGTTGCTAGGTGAAACTTATTTAGGTAAAGAGAGTCCAGAGGTATTGCATCTTAAGACTGTATATACTGAATTGCTTGAGAAGTTTAAGAAGACAAAAAATAATATTATTCTTATAAACACCGATATTAACTCACTATACATTTGGAGATCGTACTTTCCGAATGCTCAACTATATGTTGTAGGTGATAAGTTAACTGTTACAAAGGACATTACCAACGTCCATCATATCGAAGTAGATGTAACTAAGAAAAGTGAGATAGAAGCTCTTACCAGTAGTATCACCAATGCAGACGTTATATTAGATTGCAGTGCTAGAGGCATTATAGAACAACATATACTATTTGGTTACCTATTTGAGAAGTTAAATACTGGTGGGGTATATGCTATTGAAGGTTTAGAAACAAGTATCAGACCTCCATCACCAGCTGTTGACTCTTCTGTATGGAGTACAAATAGCAATAACCTTATTAAAGTTATTTACTACACTACAATTGAGATGCTAAAGAGTATTTCAACCGGCACTATTACAAGTGATTTTATGACTGCTACTCAAAAGTATTATTTATTAGAGAATGTAAACTCATTCGAGTTAAGTCAAGCTAATCCTTCAAACCTAGTAGGTATTATTACAAAAAAGATAGCTGAATAATATGGTTGTTATATACGACGAACATTGTGATGCATTGGGTGGTAAACACTACTCAACTGAAAAAAAAAATCTCGGTAATAAACTTTTCATCTACAGTATAAGTAGAGTAGCTGCTGATATACTAAATTGTAATTTAGTTGCTCCGGAAAATGCTTTGATAAGAAGAGAAGAAGAAAGCGTTAACCAATACGTTAATCATATTTTTCCATTTAAAGGTATATATGACAGAAGAGATATACAATCACCAGTAGTAACTTTAAACGATATTGATATATACAACCATAATGGTATTGCTAATTTTATAGCTGCTCATCCAGAACATAAAATTATGTCAATGGGATATTATTCTAAGTATGATTATATCAAACCACATAAAGACCTTATTAAAAGCTATTACCAACCAATAGTTAAACCAAAAAAATCTACTAATGATATCGTTATCATGTTACGTAACAGTAGAGTCGATGGTCGATTTGTTTTACCTGACGATTATTATACATCTATACTAGAGAAAGAATCGTTTGATAATCTGTATATCAGTCTTGATCACACATATAAGCACGATAGATTGTTAGCTAAATTACAGAAGTACAATCCTATCTTTATTAAAGGCTCTATATTAGAAGTCTTTACTGAAGTAACTTCCTTTAATAAAATAATTGCAGCACAAGGTACCTTTTCATTCTGGGCCTGTTTACTATCATCAGCAGAAAAGATATACTGGCCGATGACCAACGATGGTCCAAACTCTAATAACGATGTGTTTAAACAATTTGTTAATTTAAAAGTAGATGATGAATCAAGGTATGAGTTTGTTGATATACCTAACATCTACATTAACTAGCTTAAATGAAAACGATAAGAGTATCAAGAGCTAGCTTTCCTGGAGTTGGTAATTTCTCTTGGATGAATTTCTTTGTTAATATTTTATCTAAAAAGTATAATGTAGTCATCGATGCAGAAAATCCTGAGCTAGTATTTTACACTAATCAATTTTATAGAGGGGGCGAGCTAGATCATTACACTCAAGCAACAGTTAGAGGTATTCACGAATACGATGATAATAGAAAGAAGATATTCTTAAGCGGTGAAGCTAGACCAGACTATCAAGGACATATTAATAAAGGTGATAACTATTACGGTTTAGGTTATGAGCATTTGACTCATGATAGATACCTTCGCTTTCCAACTCATGTCTTAGATGTCTTCGTACTCCATAACGAAGGCGGCATGTTTAAAGATCCATACTCTTGGATGATTGAGCAAAGAAATGCAGATGATATTGTTGCTCAGAAGAAACATTTCTGTAGTATAGTACAAGCAAGCAATAACGAAGATAGAGGTAGACTATTTGATCTGATATCAAAGACGCAATGGATTAAATCAGCTGGTCCGTGGAGACAAACTATAAGAGACGAAGACGGTTTAAACCCTTACAGGTATCATGACTATAATAATAAAGAGTATATGGGTCGTATAGACGGTTTAACCTATAGAGATAAGATAAAGTTTTTTAGTGATACTCATTTCAATATCGCTTTCCAATATACTAATACAGATTATCTTATACAAGAGAAGATTGTACATGCTTATGCTGCTAATTGCATTCCTATCTTTTATGGTAATCAATTTATAAATGAAGAAAATTTCAATCCAGAATCATTTGTAAATGTTCATTCGTTTCCAAACTTCGAAGCTGTTGTTGAACATCTAAACGAAACTCATTCATCTTTAGATAAGCTTAAGAAGTACTATTCAGCTCCTATATTTGTAGATAATAAATTGCCTGGATACTTTAACGAAGAATATATTCTTACCTTTTTAGATAAAGTAATACAGGCATGAAACCTATAATATCATTCACTCTATTCGGCGATCAACCAAAGTACTATATAGGTGCAGAGAAGAACTTAATACAAGCTAAGGAGATGCTTTCTGATTGGGAGGTAAGAGTCTATTATCATGAGAATATGATAATAGACGGTACAGTAAAGAAGCTAGAAGATTTAGGTGCTAAACTTATTAACGTTAAAGATCTAATGCTTGGTCAGAAAGGAGCAACAGACTTCCCATTCTTCTGGCGATTCTTAGCATTCTTTGAAGATGCTCCAGTTATGGTGCGTGATCTAGATAGTAGGTTATCTCAAAGAGAGCTTACGTATATCAATGGTTGGTTACAAAGTAACTGCGATTACTTCATTATTAGAGATCACCCTTGGCATGCACCAGTACCTAGCGGCTTATATGGTATCAAGCGTAAGATAGATGCATTTGAGAAACACTTTATTGATTTTGTTAATACTCAAGACTTAAGCTGGGGGGCTGATCAGACGATTTTGTATCAGTATATGCAGAATGTAGATAAGAGTAATATCTATTATTGCGGCTTTGATGATAAGACAAATTATATACCGAGAGATAATAAAAACTTCTTTATCGGTATGCAATTAGATGAGAATGATGAGCCGACCAAACCGAGTGGAGTTTTATGTGTAGAGCATTTAAATAACTTAAACTTATGAAATATTGCTTTACTACCTTAGCAGTAAATGAACCATATGAATCAAGAACAGCTAAACTGTATACTGATTTAAGAGAGAAGACAACTAATTGCGATTTCTTTATTAGCACTTATAATAAAGACTACCCTATATTAGGTGATAGAATTCATATAAACTATATTAACCCTCCATCGCTTGAAATACCAGCGGGTGGTTTTAGCTTCCATCTTAACTTAAAAGTACTTTCACTTAAGCATGTCATTGAGTATCAAAAGAAGATGCTTGCTGATAATCCAGAGTTTGAGAAATACGATTACGTTATCTTTACGGACGGTGATTGGATTATGTATGAGCAATTTGCTGAAGAGAAGATACTAAATATGCTTCAGCATATGGAAAGAGATAATGTAGACTTTCTATTTGAACGTCCAGCTCCAATTGGGCCTCATAAGCTAAATCCAGATAGCAGCTTCTTTAGAGATAAGCTTTATGACTATGATGTATTTGAGCATACTAAATGGGATGAAGCTCATGTAGTCAATGAGCAATTTTTGGTCTTTAAAAATAACGCTAAGTTTAGATTCTTCGTTCAAAGATGGGAGATGTTTTTGTGGTATAGTATTGCTAATAATATTAGAAACTACCCAGATGGTTTTGAGATTGGTATATCTGCTTTAGAAGCTGATATGAAGTATCAGTACGTTGGAGTATTCAATCACTATATACAAAACTGCTTTGCATTTTATACTAAAACTGGTGACTACCACGTAAGGTTTTAATATGAGATCAAAAATAGTTACCGCCATCTGGATGGATGTTGATGGTGCTCCATTTCAAGGTACCAGAAGTGCTAGAAAGGATAGATACTTTGGTTCACTTATCAGTCATTGTAAAGGTATAGAGCTACCGATTGTTTGTTATACCCACCATAAGAATTACGATGAGCTAATAAAACTGAAGCAGGATTATAGCCTTGTCAATCTATCAGTTAAGCTATTAGAATTGACTGATATGAAGTTACATACTCGTATCAAACAAGTTAGGGACAGTAAATTTGATACTGATTTAGACGGTAGAGGTCCAGAGATAATGTGGGGTAAGTTTCAAGTATTAGAACAAGAGCTAGAAGGCTTTGATAGAGTATATTGGGTTGATGCTGGTTTACAGCACCCTGGTATCTTTCCTTGGATGTATTGCGAACCGTATGGAGATATAAAGTATCATAAGAATGTTATTACTCCAATTTGGAATAATAAACAAATAACACAATACAACTTTACCAAACTATTCAATATAAAAATATTTGATAAATTAAATGCTATTTGTAATGATAAGATTGTCACGCTTGCTAGTCCAACCCCACAAACTAGCTATTACAAATTTAAAGATACTGGCATAATAGATGAGAGTGTATCTGGTTTATATCCTATCGGAGGATTAATAGGTGGGGATGTTAATAGATTAAAAGAGTATATAGAGATGTATTGGAGTTTCTGTGATAAGATTTTAACAAATAATTTCTTATGCACAGAAGAATCAATTATGAAGCTTGTTTATGATAGGTTTGATAATAAAATATCTTTTAACTTTGATGTACACGCAACTAACGAGCATGATCAATTTCACTTTGAATTATGGAATGAAAGCTGGGGTAAGCCAAAGCCTCTATATATGGTGTGGCATGAAATCTTAAACAGCTAATGGACATTGCTTCACAAATTACTAGACATTCCAACTTAAAAGATAACGATAGTTTATCTTGCTTCCAGAATAATTCTGCTCAGCAATTTCACGGAGCATATCAAGTATTTTATGATTTTTTAAGGTATGTTAAACCTGTTAGAATACTAGAGATAGGTACAGCACTTGGAGGCTTTACTCAATTCTTAAAGACATCTTGTGATGATTTAAGACTAAACACTCATATATTATCATATGATATAGCTAGTAAAGATTGGTATCCAGATATCATTGCTAAAGGTATAGATCTAAGAGTGGAAAATATCTTCTCTCCAGAGTATAAGGCGGTTAAGAAAGAAGTCGTAGACTATATTATGGCTGACGGTATTACTATTGTGTTATGTGATGGTGGTTGGAAGATTGGCGAGTTTAATCTACTATCAAAGTATATTAAACCTGGTGACTTTATACTAGCACATGATTATGCAAGCACAGTTGAGCTTTTTGAGAAAGAGATTAACTTTAAGATATGGAATTGGTGTGAGATAACTGAAGCTGATATTGAATTAGCTTGCAAGTATAACGAGCTAGTACCATATAAAGAGGATGTATTTCAAAGTGTTGCTTGGGTATGTAAACGTAAACTAATATGAGTAATAATAATCTAACAGTTGTAACAGGTATTTGGGATCTGAGAAGAGACCAAGCAGGTGAAGGTTTTAAAAGACCTTTCACTCATTATACAGATAGGTTTATTGAGCTATTAAAAGCTGATATAAATTTAATTGTATATATTGAAAAGAAGTATGAAGAGTTAGTTTGGAAGTATAGACAACCTCATAACACAAAAGTTTATATCAAAGAGGTAAGAGATTTTAGAGAGAGGTTTGACGGTTATAATCAAGTACAGAAGATTAGAAAAGATGAGAAGTGGTTAGCTCAAGCAGGTTGGTTACCTTTTAGTACCCAAGCTAGTTTAGAGCTATATAATCCAATGGTAATGTCCAAGATGTTTATGTTACATGATGCATCTATCTTCAATCCATTTAATACTGATTACTTTATCTGGCTTGACGGCGGTATTACCAATACAGTACATCAAGGGTATTTTACTCACGATAAGATTCTAGATAAGATTAACCCTTACCTTAAAAAGTTCTTCTTTGTATCCTTCCCGTACGAAACTAATTCAGAGATACATGGCTTTGAATATGAAGCGATGAAACGTTATAGCAACTCTGATGTTGTTAATTACGTATGTAGAGGTGGTCTATTCGGTGGTCATAAAAATGCTATATCAAAAGCTAATGGCATGTATTATGGTTTATTAATGAATACTTTAAATGAAGGTTATATGGGTACAGAAGAGAGTATCTTTACTATTATGTCCTATTTAGATCCTGTTACATTTCAACGCTTTATGATTGAAGGTAACGGTATGGTAAGTACATTCTGTGAAGCTTTAAAGAATGATAAGGTAGAAATAATTAAGAAAAAAGAACCATCAGTAGCCGTGTATGTTATATCATTTAACTCACCTGCTCAATTTGAAGCGTTAGTTGAAAGTTGGCAAAAGAATAGCAAGTTTATTACTGGTACAACAAACTATCTATTAGATAATAGTACTGATCTTTCTACGACTGATATGTATGAACAGTTATGCAATACGTATAATTTTACTCATATAAAGAAAGACAATTTAGGTATATGCGGTGGTAGACAATTTGTTGCAGAACACTTTGCTGAAACTGAGCACGACTATTATATCTTCTTAGAAGATGATATGTTGTTGAATGATCCAACAACAGAATTATGTAAGAATAATTTTCCAAAGTATGTTAATGAATTGTATGATACTCTTCTAGCTGTTATGCAAAAAGAGAATTATGACTTTTTAAAAATGTCCTTTACAGAGTTCTTCGGCGATAATAAAACGCAATGGGCTTGGTATAATGTACCGCAACATGTAAGAGATGAAGTATGGCCAGACAAACCTAGACTGCCTGTGAGCGGATTGGACCCAGATGCACCTCTAACCTTATTCAAAAATATTAAAAACACTCACGGGGTGACTTACGCTGATGGTGATATATATTACTGTAACTGGCCTCAAATAGTATCTCGTGAAGGTAATTATAAAATGTTTCTAGAAACAAAATGGGCGCATCCTTACGAACAGACTTGGATGTCTCATATGTTTCAACTAGCATTAGACTATAAATTAAAAGGCGCTGTACTATTAGCATCACCAATTAATCATAACCGATTTGATCATTACGGCGCGGGTCTGAGAAAAGAGTCGTGATGATAACCGGGATTCTATTATACTGTTGTACGTTTCTAATAACTGCAGCGGTAAATATTCAAGCAAGAAACGCCGTCGCTGGTAAATATGTAGAGTTATTTATAACATCAATTTTTATATCAACGCTTAATATATTTTTATTAAAAACAATGCCAACTATAGATAATTTTTGGCATGGTGCATGTTATATACTAGGTGGAGGAAGTGGGGCCATTGTTGGGGTATTCTTACATAAATGGCTTGAGAGAAGGAACAATTATAAAATTAAAAATGGATTAATGCATTAGAGGTATAAATAGAATATGGCCAAAAAGAAAACAGTAACTTTGAATTGTGATTTCAAACAAGCGTATAATTATTTGTATGATGTAACAGAAGCCGTTTCAACTTACGGTATTGCTGATATAAGTGAAGCTGATAAGCATAATTTACAAAAGCTTATTAATGTTGCCGAGGACTTAATTGAATCTTATTCTTCAGAAGTAATGGAAGAACCTCTTGATGGTATAATTGATGACGACGAGGAACAGTGATATAATTACTATATGGGTAAAGCAATCTATCGTTCGCATTTAGTTACTGAACCAAACGTCTGGCATGGTGACGTAGATAAAGGTATTTGGGAGCGTGGTCAATACCGTCGCTGCTATTTAGTTATCATGCGTTTAGAAAATGGTAAGTTTAAGCCCCTGCTTGGTGCTACTAAAGATATCGAATGTCCAAAGCATCCGTTACCTACTAAAGGATATCATGAGTGCAATACTCTTGAAGATGCAAAGCAATTGCTTTATGATTATGTAGATTATGTACGAGATAATCGGGATGAAGAAGATATTAAAATGTTGCATAAACGTCTTCATCGTTTAATGCCAGATATTCATCCAGCATGAAAATTTGTATATTAGGAGGAGGCACTTCAGGATGGTTAGCTGCTTTATGGATAACAAAAATACAACCAGGTAGACATAAAGTAACTATCGTTGATAGCTCTAAGATCGGTATCATTGGTACTGGTGAGGGTACTACAGGTTTGTTTCAAGGGTTGTTAAGTGGTCAACTATTAGGCAGTGCAATTAATCAAGCTGATTTTTTTAAAGAAACTAAAGCAACTCAAAAGCTTGGGGTTAATTTTGTTAACTGGCGTAATACTCCAGGTTCGTTTTATGCTCCGATTGACAATACTGCAACGTTTAGAGAAGAATGGGATGTAGCATTAATATACCATATTAGCAAACATGGTTTAAAAAATGCTCACCTATCTACTGTTTGCGGTAATTGGTTAGCAAATAACTTATGCGGTTATGATAGGGAACAGCATTTTAGTTATAATCACGGCGCATATCACTTTGACGGTCATATGGTAGGTAAGTTCTTTAAAAAGATAGTCGGTAAAGATTGCACTATTATTGACTCTGAATACCAGTCATGTAAAAAAGACGATAAAGGCAATATTAAGAGTATAAAGTTAGCAAACGGTGAAGAAGTACATGCTGATTACTTTATTGATGCAACTGGATTTGCTAGAGTTTTAAATAAAGAAGTTGAAGCTGGTTGGCATTCATACAATAAAGACCTTACTTTAGATACTGCTATTCCTTTTCAATTACCTCACGAGCCGGGTAAAGATATCAGACCAATGACTACAGCTACTGCTTTAAATGCTGGTTGGATGTGGCAAATACCTACACAAGAGAGAATGGGATGTGGTTATGTCTACGACTCAACTTGCATTACCTATGATGAAGCTTTAAGAGAGTTAGAGGTAAAGTTCGGTAAACCTATTGAACCTATTAAGACAATTAAGTTCGAAGCAGGTAGAATTGAAAAGCCTTTTTGTAAGAATGTAATGTCGATTGGATTGTCTTGCGCCTTTCACGAGCCATTACAAGCAACTAATATTCATAGTCAGATAGCTATGCTACAATACTTTACTGCTTGTGTATTGAGACCTAATACTATACCGCAAGGTGAGTATCAAAATAAGATGATTAATATCGAGTATAACAGGACATTAGATCAATTTACAGATCTGATTCAAATTCATCATAAGTCTGGTAGACAAGATACTACATACTGGAAGAAGACTCAATTTGATACACCAACAAGAGATAGAGTTGCTGCTGTAAAAGAATTTTGTACTAGAAGGTGGCCGACAGCTATTGATTTCTTTAGCGGTTATGGCGGTGCAGGTTACGGGGTATTTATTTATCCAATTATTAACTATGAATGGATCAATTGGAAAGCAATAGGTGTACCTGATATATGGAAAACACATAGTGATTGGATGAAATCAATTAAAAATTTATCATCTAAAGTTATGACTCATCAGCAATTACTAGATGGTGTTCAATCTGGTAAGATTGCTAAAATAAGTTTAGCTCCTCAAGCAGTATTGCAAAAGGTAAGTGATTTTTCCTTTTAGGAACATTAATAAAATAAACATATGAAAGAGTTACTTGTAGCTATATTAATCGTTTTGGCTATCGGGGCAATTATATTTGGCCCTTTGGTTACTATTTGGTCATTAAATACTTTATTCAATTTAAACATCGCATATAATTTTAGTACTTGGGCTGCGTCGTTTTGGATAACTGGTATCCTTTCAGCTAGCAAAATCACTTATAAAAAAGACTAATGAATAAACCAGACTACAATATGGCCTACGACATCTTTGAAAGAAGCTTTGCTAATGATATTAGTTGGCAAGTTGAGATTCTTTTAGGAGACGTTAAAGAAGGTTCCGAAGACGGTTGTTACACTGAGGATGATTACGATGCAGCTTACGAAGAAGCTATTCTAATTATTGCTGATGAAAAAGGTATTGAGTTAGTATAAGTAATAGAGTGATCGACACTTTAGTGTTATATTGCTTAAAGATATTTATAGGGTTCGTTACAGTAGGTTTAGTTATAGCTGCTTGTATATTATGGACTACAACTAAAGTTAAAAAAGAACTAGAAGAAGAAGACTTCTATGATAGAGATTAACTCATTTCCTTGTAAATAGGTATGTGAGTAATCCACTATTAGAAAATAATAATGCATGCCCGAGATGCGGCGCTCCTATATTTACCGTCGACGGCCAAGTTATATCAGCATGCTTATGCGGTAAGAAACACGAACAAGTGCCTCTTATGGGAAGTACACAATCACAAATAGTCAGTAATGATATGCCTATTGAGCTATTAAAAGAAATCATAGCTGTTAAGTGCTTGACTGATAAGGGTGTGCTTAACAGCTTTGGAGTACCAGTCTTTGCTAAGACGTTACAATTCTTAGCACAAATAGGGGCAGTTACTATTACAGGTCGTAAAGGATTTAACGTTGAAGCAACCTGGAACTAATATATAATAAATCTATGAACGGTAAAGGATCTAAACCACGCCCGCTATCTGTACCTATCGAAGTCTATAACGATAACTACGATAATATCTTTCGTAGGCAGACTAAAAAATATAAAGTATATGTCAAGGATGCTGATAATGGTGATAAGTTTATAGTAATTTCTGATGAAGCTCTTAAAGCTGTTGGTCTTAAAGAAGGAGACGAGGTAAAACTCGAGCCGAAAGGTGAGGGCTATTTAGTAACTAAAAAATGAAAATTGTAATTAATACTTGTCACGGTGGCTTTGGGCTTTCTAAGACTGCTCTTGCTCTTTTTAACGAACGCGCTGGTGCGATTATTACCAATGAAGATGACATCAAGCGCAACAATCCTATTCTAGTAGAAATTGTGGAACAACTGGGTGAAGCTGCTAACGGTGAATTTGCTGAACTTAAAGTTGTAAAGATTCCCGATGATGTCCAATGGCAGATTGAAGAATATGACGGAGACGAATGGGTTGCAGAAAAACACAGAGTTTGGAATTAATATGAAAAAGAATAACAACATGAATGTAGAAATTGATCCGGATACAGCCGACGGTATTGTTCGCGCTTCTTTAAAACAGACCATTGAATATATTGGCGAAGATATTGCCGTCCTTAAGAAAACGAAGAAACTTGAGGATTATCAAAAACGTGAATTGGCCGAGCTTATTGTATCATTGAATGCCATGGAAGAGGTGTTTGACTATTACGGGGGTAATTTAAAATGAAAATTAAAGTAACACAAAAAGATATTGATAAAGGACTAAAATCAAATTGTTATGAATGTCCAATCGCTCATGCGTTCAAACGTAAAGTTAAAAATCAGATTCGTTATGGATTCGCTGTTAATTCTGAATTCATAGAATATCTTACTAAAGATATGAGGTATAGTTATCCCCTACCTAAAGAGGCAAAATTATTCATTCAACGATTTGATCGCGATCACCCTGTAAAACCATTTACTTTTGAGGCAAGAAAGACAAAATGCAAACGTTTTTTATAAGCGATACCCATTTCGGACATGCTAACATTATCAAGTACTGTTGCCGACCTTTTACATCCGTGGAAGAGATGGACAACACGCTTATCCATAACTGGAATGCTGTTGTTCGTCCAGAAGATACCGTGTACCATCTCGGAGACTTTGCTGTAGGGGGTGGTCCTGCTGCTCCTTATCTTCGCCGTTTAAATGGCAAAATACAATTCTGCCTAGGTAATCACGATAAACGTCTTGCTAAAGCCTATCTAGATATTGAATTAGAGCTTCAGAGCTATCTAAACAAAGGGGTTGAGTCCGGTTTACCATACCTCAGAGAAGTAAGCGTTGATAAACAAAAGATTGTTCTTTGTCATTATGCCATGAAGGTATGGAACGGTAGCCATAAAGGTGACTGGCAACTTTACGGACACTCGCACGGTACTCTTCCGGATGATCCTAACGCTCTTAGCTGTGATGTTGGTGTGGATTGTTGGGATTATTTTCCAGTATCTATGGAGCAGCTTCGTATAAAGATGAAGACGAAGACCTATAAGCCCGTTGATCATCATGGTCCTCAAACTACATAACTATATGGGAAAAGAGTAAAAATAAACATTGGAACAATAATATAATAAGTCAAACTAATGTCATACTTAAACGCTAATATTCCTGTTTTTCATGCTTATTTAAAAAGCGATTTTCTTTATAATCATACTGAACATAATAAAGAGTATATTTCTTGTGAAGTTTTTGGTGTGACTTCTTTGACTCGTCGCTGTCTTACATTTCAAATAATGACAGAGTATGGCTCTAGGCATGATAGAGTACCAATTCATTATTTAACTTTATCTCCAGAGCATAGTGACTATCCTCTAGATTGGTTACAGCTTTGGGATTGCTATTCATATTCTTTGTCGATAACAAGATATGAATACCACAAGAATGCATCAGTAGAGGTCCAGCTAAAAAATCACCAATGGGTTAAGGGCAAATACTTATTTACGATAGACTGGAACGATAATCCTGATGCTCCATTTGGCTATTCTGAAATGGCTGGAGGACATAAATGTGGACATCTTATTTGGGGTCTTGAAGACTCAATAGGTAAAGAGTGCAATCAATTATTCTTTCAGCCAAATAATAGAGTAATTTGGAAAGATGGCGGTGCTTTTATCGCTAAAAAATTGGAGAAGCCAGATTGGAAAGTATTTGATAAAGAGTTCACTTGTGAAGGTAAAGGTAAGTGGGTCGCTTTGGATAACGACGATTACTTTTATCAATTCAAGGAAACAGATAAAATAACTTTTAAATAAAATGAAAAAGAATAAAGATTTAGAATACTATCAGAACGAATGCCAACGTCTTCGTTCGGAACTTAACTATAAGTTCCAGACTGATCCGGTAACTGCAAGTGCAGCCGCCAGAGAAGACCAGCGCCTTTACCGTAAGGTGGGCAAGAAGTTTATTCCCGCAAACGACCCTTACAGTTATGATGG
>Ga0209550_10003927_pt1 | contig 14115 bp, 13 predicted proteins | sample LauGreSuBDMM15SN_2_FD_187567 | JGI IMG/M metagenome (GOLD analysis project Ga0209550, IMG submission 187567) | Freshwater lake microbial communities from Lake Michigan, USA - Su13.BD.MM15.SN (SPAdes) (version 5) | ecosystem: Environmental > Aquatic > Freshwater > Lake | place: Lake Michigan...
GAAGAGCAAGTGCTCAACGCACCGAAGGTCTGAACTCAAACGACTCTCATTAAAGATAAATTTAGTCCCATATTGGGACTTGGTTAAGCGATATATGTGTCTTGACAATGCACTTGGCAAAACAGGTGATGCAATTGCTTTTCATATGGGCCCATCTATTTGCTATCTTCACAGAATTTCTGAGCCGTCCATCTTTTGTTCAATTTGTGATTGAATAAACTCTGGTACTCAATTCGCTCCAGGGACGCAATAATTTGCAGCCTTCGCGCAAAACTAACTTCGCTGAATGCAGTGCAAAGAGCTAAGTAGCGCAATTTTTTCCAATCCAATGCTTGATACCATCAGTGCCTTTGGGCTTATTGAAGGTGTTTTTTGCCCCTTGAGCGACGACTTCTGGTCTGTCTCTACTGTGCCCTGAAGTGCCCTCAGGCTTGCCTGGAGTGGCGCTGCGAGTATTGGCACTCGGGTTTTCTTTGATCGGCGTTTGTGAGGCCCGAATTCTTTGCGCCTCATCCGGGTCGAAGATTCCAGATAGACCAAAGCATAGCCTTGCGCACTGGACCAGGGCCTTGTGCCTGAGCATCCTTCTCGGGTGGGTGAGCCAAGCGGCCTGCTCGGTTTTGGTCTCGCACATGTACTCGCGTACCGTGGTGGCTACGCGCCTGTCCTTTCTGTGCATGCTGCACTCAATCCAAAGCGGCAGTCCGTCTTCGCGCTCGGCGGACTCTGCAAAGCTCATGCCGTCAAATTGGGGGTGCGAGTTGATGATGTGGCACCAGCCGTCCAGGGCAACTACCACAAGGGGCGGCTTTCTTTGTGCGCTTGCGTCAGCTGCCGCGTCCTGCACCTCGGTGCAGTAGACCTCCCTGCCCAGAGGATCCAGACCCAAGCGCTCACAAGTTAGCAGCAGCCTCTCCAAATCCGACTCGGACCAAATCTTGAGCGAGCCCAAGGCCCCCTTTGTGATGTGGCTGACAAACCCTTCGTAGGAATGCCCTGAGCGGGCAACGCTTCTGTCGAGCAAGCTTGTGAGATTGTTGTTTTGCAGGGCTGGTATTGACACTGGCATTGAAAGCACTGAATGGCTGCCCTGCATGTCAACGCCGATTGGCGCTGCACCTTCGGGGCTTTTATTTTGCAAAGGCTTGTCCGATGTGTTGTTTGCATGGCCCCGCGCATTTGGAGCCTGGTAGTTGCTGCGCCGTCTCTTGGTGGAGCGCTCTTTCATACTGCCCCCTTGAGCAAAAAGCGACGTGAGCCAAGCACTTTACTGGTGTGCGCCCTTGCAATGTCTGGGTGGGCCGCAGCAAGCGACTTGGTGTCGATCCGCTGGGAATTCTTTGCGCACTTCCAGGTGGCAATTGTCTTGCCCGCGTGGGTGAGTTTTTCGGCATGGCCCATGTAGGAGAGGATCTCGGTCTTGAGCCGCTCGCACTCATCACTTAGGCCCTGGGCCTGGCGGCTTTTGTCCTCGTAATCTTTAATCACCTCGATTAAAAGCTCGTTTGCCTCAAGGCTCTTGCCTGGGTCTTCTTTGGGGAAAAGGATCGAGGCATCACGCGCGCTGCTGGGCGCCGGTGGCACCTTTGCAAGAACGTGGTCAAACCAGAACTGCTTGGCGTGGCTGATTAGAAGTGACTCGAGCTCCAGGTCCCGAGTGACCTGGTAAATCCGAAAGTCACTGTTGCCAAGGAGAACGGCAACATCTGCTCGCTCGCACCCAGTGATGGCAAGGTACCAGGCGCACTGGACAAGGTACAGGGGCGGTACCTCATCCGTGCCAGGCGTTCCCCAGTCCTGTCTAGCAAACGCGCTGGCTGTCTTGCACTCAAGCAAAGCATCGGTAACCACTACCCCGTCAACAACGGGTAGCTCACCTAGATGTCTTACGAGAAACCTGTCCACGTGCCCAAACATAAAGCCGTGCTCGCGGTGAAAGAGTGTGCCTTGGTGCTCGCACGTTTGCAGGCCTGTGGCCCGTTCAAACTCCCGGGCAATAAAGCTCTCGTTGTGTTGTCCAAACCGCAGGTGCAGCTGGTCCCGAAAAGAAGGGCCCTCATCGTCTACAAGATCAGCCCAAAGCTCTAGTGCAGTTTTGTAGGGAGACAGGCCTAAGACTGCGCCAATGTCCGTACCGCCGATGCCGTGGGGGCGGGTGCGCTCATTAGAAAAAAATGGAAGTGGGGCGTTCATGTGAATCCTTTCAAATTGAGAGGATTCGAATATAAACTAAAATTAAACCATGGTCAACTAAATTTAAACCTATCTGGTTTTTGAGGATAACTGCCACTCCAGCACCACGGCTAAAACTTGGCATTCATTCATCTGATAGATCTTTGCAGATGGGTGATCAGTGCCTCTTATGAATAATTTGTTTTCAGGAGTATTTTTAACTTGTCCCAGGTGGACCATTGAACCTGTCGTCTTGAATAAAACAAAGTCAGATATTTGGATTTTCAAGTCTGGATCCACAATCAAAACACTTCCCGCTGGAATCGCTGATGGAGACCAGGCGAAATCTGAAGCACCAGAATACCTGGTGGCAAAACTTCTCTTGCCTAATTTACTATGCAAGGATTTAACACGAGGTGAATTTGATTTTGGTTTGAACTTATGAATGTCTTTCCATTCAACAAATGCAACAGAATCTTTGCCATTTTCAAGGTTGAAATTTGACTCAGATGAAGCATCTCCAGTTAACAGATACTGGACACTAACGCCAAAAATTGCGGCAAGTGCAGTGATTTTTTTTGAGTCAGGATTGCTCTTGCCATTTTCCCAATTCGATATGGATGCCTTAGTTGTTCCAAATTCCTCTGCCACCTGCTGGAGGGTCAGGTTCTTAGAAAGCCTTAGGTTGCGAATACGTTCGTGAAGCATGCCGGAATCATACCGCCTTGAACTTGCCATCAGTAACTATTGCCATCGTTACTTTGGCCTCAAAATTTATTTTACTAACTAATTCAAAACGTGTTGACTTGTAAATTTTTCATAGGTATAAACACGGTAACGGCTTCAATTTTGGTTGCGATTTTCACCAACATTGAATTCGTGCAGATGGTGCGAATGCGTTGCCAAATTTGAGTTGGCTTTTCTTCAAATCTCCCGTCTGTACGTCCCAGGGGTTCCGGCTACCCCTGCAAACAAAACGCTTGCGTCGGCTCTCTTTATTGGGGGCTCAACCTTAGGCCCTCAGGGGCTGTCATTCTGCTGCACGGGCGGAAGTTGGGGCGCAGCGTTACACGACCCCTTCCCATTTCGGCAGTAGTTTTTTCGATTGCATCGGCGCATGCGCCATCGTGTTTAATTTTTTATAGGAGGCAAATATGCCTAATGGTTTTTCAAACACTCAAGCGCCCAAAACGGGCTCGTCTCAAAACGCTCTGAAGCGGGGGTTTCACGCCGTGGCCCTTCAGCCAGGTGAGGACGCCCAAGAGGTCCATGATCTGCAACAAGAAATTTGCACAGAGTACGCAGTTAGATCAGAGCTCGACAGGTTCTTGGTGAGCCAAATCGTGCAAAACATACTGATGCTTAGGCGCATACAAACATACAAGCAGGCCGTTGTAAACGCTGCCCTGTACGAGCGCGCGGCCAAATATGATTTTATGGTGGCCGCGCAGTTATCTGCTCTCGAGTTCTTGGAGGTACCAGACGAGCTGCTTTGCCACGATCCTGAGCTTGTTAAGCGAGGAGTGCAGGTGATGCAGGCGCTAGTGGACGTGTCAAAGTTAAAGGACAGCATGACATCCACCAATGCCCCACAGATGCTTGCGACCCTATCAACACATTCGCCAAACTTTTTGTTTGAGCTCAAGCGCTTAGGGCTGGTGCAAAGCGCTGACGCGGCGCGCTTCATTGGTGGGCGATATGGAAGATCGCATGTCCAAGACAACTTGAAGGAATTCACACAAGAGTTGATCAAGTCCAATAGGGTTGCATTTTTGTGGGCCGAAAATGAGGAAAAGTATCTTGCCATCATTGCCTCCATCAAGGCCAAGGCAACGCTTGAACTCCTGAAAGACCCGAGCCTTAGCCGATACGAGACGGCGTGCCTTAACAAGATCCGATCCCTTAAAGCTGACCTGCAGCTCAAAAAAAATGCCCAGATACTTGAAGCCAAGGCGGTTGATGTGACAGAGCATGCCTCAAGCCACTCAAAGGAAGGCGCGAAAGGGGCGCGAGCTAATGGAGCAAGTCCTAAAGGGTTTGGCCCTGGAGAAGGCGGCACTGATCACCAAGGAGAAGATGTGGCGGACGTGCTCGATAAGACTCAAGGATAAGGAGTTCAGTCTACCCCCATCGCCAAGCTTGACTTTGTTGGCCCCTAGTCAATCTAAGGGGATGGGACTGGAATAACAAGGGTGGAATAAAAGGAGTTGGATAGTCGGGGTGAGATGCAATTGAGCCTTACCAAGCTCATCAGCTCGCACTTTAAGTTCCTGCAAATGGAACTGAAAGCAGGGCTATAGTTTGGTGAAGCAGATTATTTTTACTTTAATTAAAAAATTCTGAAGTTTGAAACCTGTTGTTTTGCAAAACAGAACCATTCTCATTTGGCAAATGTGAAGCGGAAAGATGAAGTGCGGTTTGGCATGCTTGTTTGTAAACGACTTGATTCATCGTGTGCCTCTTTGTGCGGCAGTTTTGTGACATCCAAACGATGTGAAGGCAGCTTTTAAGGCAAAAACCATGGTCACTGTATCGCTGCCCGTTAAACTTGTAGGAACTTATTTTATTGACCAAAAGTACACGCATAGCCAAAAGCAAAGCCAGCAACTTTAAAAGTAGCCGTACCTGCTGCAGAGCGAACATAAATGAATAAGCAACTGATTAACAAAATCCAAGCAAATACCGCCAGTGTGGGAGAAGTAGGCCTAGGCTATATCGGCCTGCCCCTTGTCTTGCGCTTCGCCGAAGTGGGCATCAAGGAGCTGGACTTTGAGCTGCGCAGTGAGGCCCTCTCGCCAGAGAGCATTGGCAGCTATGACGCCTTGCTGCTGGCCACAAACCACGACGAGTTTGATTATCAAATGATCCAGAAGCATGCTCGCTTGTCTGAAAAAAATGCAATATTGGATTGATCTTCAGGCCTCTCGTCAAGTCAAAGATCAGGCAGAGCGTTCCCTGGCCAACATGGCCTTGAGAAAGTTACGCGATAACCTGGCCGATCAAACGCGCAGAGACCTGACCTTGAATTTGGTCAACAGCCCCACTGCTGACAGGGCTTGGCAAACTTGGTTCTGGTTCAACCACTTCAATGTGTTCCCTCAAAAGTTTCATGTGGGGGCGGTGTTGCAGTCTTATGTGTTTGGCGCCATAGATAGCGCTCTGGAATTGCGGTTTGCCGATTTGCTTCGGGCGGTCACCGTTCACCCCGCCATGCTCATGTATCTGGACAACGTCAACAACACCAAAACCAAGGGCAATGAAAACCTGGCCCGCGAGTTGCTGGAGTTGCACACCTTGGGCGTGTCGGGTGGGTATTCACAACAAGATGTTGGTGCTGTGGCCAAAGTGCTTTCGGGTTGGACGGTTCAGCTCAACGGGCCAGACTCTGAAATGGGCCAGACGTTTTTTCGGTCGGGTCAGCATGATTCGGCTTCACATGCGGTGCTGGGCCTGAATGTGCCCAGCGGCGGCGCTGAGCAGCTTTCGGTGCTGCTGAACCATTTGGCCAGTCACCCAGCAACCGGCCGGCACATTGCCCGCAAGATGTGCTTGTGGTGGTTCGATGAGCCGCCAGAAGCCGCGGTCAAAGAATTGACGCAGGTGTTTGCCAGCACGGGGGGCAATCTGCAGGCCCTTTGGCAAAGTGCACGCGCTTTGCACCAGCGCATGGGCTCTGCGCCAGTTTTCAAAGACCCCATGCACTATGTTCTATCGGCTGCCCAGGCCATTTGTGGCGATGTACCCGTTGCAAACCCTCAGCCTTTGTTGCGTTGGATGCGCCTGTTGGGCCAGCCCTTGCTGGCCCGCTCGACACCCGATGGTTATCCGCTCAAGGGCAGCGCTTGGCTCAACCCAGGGCAACTGGCCCAGCGCATTGAATTGGCACGCGAGATGGTGGCCAACGCAGAGAGGTTGATGGCACCAGCTCCTATTTCACCAGATAGCCCGCCAGCCCGAAGACCCAGATTCAAACTGAACGACCTGAGAAGCACCCCGTGGGGTCAGCAATGGTTGCAACAGAACCCTGAAATGAAAAGCATGGCTTTGGGTGAAGACAAACAGGATGCAGCCGACCTGTGGGCCTTGTATTTGGCCAGCCCGCAATTCATGTACCGCTAGGCTGCGCGGAGCTTACACGAGCCTCAAATTCATGGGCCTGGCATCCGGGAAGATGGTGTCGAGTGCGGCAGGGCTCAGGCCATACAGTTGGTTGAATACGCCCCCCAAGACATTCCGATAGTCGTTCAGTACGGGCATGTCGCGGTTTTGGTGCAGGGTGTTAGCCTTCAGGTCGGCTTGTTCACCTCGGATATGGCCGCCTTGTATGGCGCCACCGGCCAGCCACATGACGTTGCCATGGCCGTGGTCGGTACCGCCGCTTCCGTTTTCATGAAAGGTGCGGCCAAATTCAGACATGACCAGCAGAGCTGTTTTTTTCCACTCAGGCCCTAACTCGTCGGCAAAGCTTTGAATGCCCTTACCCAAAGCCGCCAGGCGATTGGCCAGCAAGCCTTGGGCATGGCCTTGTCTGGCATGGGTGTCCCAGCCGCCAATATCCATGAAAGCAATGGACAGAGATTTGCGCTCGCGCATGAAGCGGGCCACCCTTTGCGCTTGTTGGGCAAAGCCAGCGGCGGGCAGGGCGCCTCGGGCGCTGTAGTCCATTTCTTTCATCAGCTCTGCGCTCAACGCTTGCCGCAGGCCCAAGCCTTCGGTGACCATGGGTTCTAGGCGATGGCCGGCATACATGGCCTGCACCTGATGCAAATAGGCTTGGGCGTTTTTACGGTTGGCGTTGACGGTGACGGGCGCATTGACCACCTTGACCACGCCACTCAGGGCCACCGGTATGTTTTGCGTGAAGCTGATGGCTTGCCCACCCAAAACTTGCGCCAATCGGTTTAAAAATCCGTCACCCACATCCGGTCGCTGGTCGGGGCGTTTGCCCGTTTCCATCCAGTCCTGGGCCTGAAAATGGCTGCGCGACACAAACGATGTGCCGCTGAACGGCACAAACGACAGCTCTGAGGCCTTGAACAATTCTCCAGCTGTGTCGGCCAACAGGGGGTGCAAGGCCCAGCGGCCATCTAGCCGCATGGCCCCCAAGTTTGGATCCAGGGCGTTGGGCGGCGCAATCGCAATGCGCGGGCGGGATTCGTAGTAATAGGGGTCCGCATAGGGCACTAGGGCACTCAGGCCGTCGTAGGCGCCGCGCAACATCAGCACCACCAGGCGGACGTCGGTGGCGCCTTGGGGCGTGGCCCACAATTGTGTAGGAACCAAGCCGCCCGCAGCAACCAGCGAGAGTAGTTGTCGACGGTTCATGTCCATGTCCTGTCCTCTAAGCGGTTGATCAAATCGTTGGCACCTGAAGTATGAACTTGTAATCCGTTTTGCACCGGAAAGACGCGTTGCTTTTGGGGGAAATGCAGCATGGGCATATTCGTTTGCGCAGCATGCCAGGCAGCCCAGGCTTGCCGATAGGCCGTGCGTGCAGGAGCTTCGCCACGCTCATCGTTGTAGGTTTCTTCGTTGCGGGTTAATGAGTCGTCCAAGTCCAGCTGCAGCATCACTGGGGTGTCCAGAATCTGCAAGGCGCCCGGATCAAACCTGCGAATTCTCTGGAGAATTTCTGCATCAGCCCCAATGCGAACACTGTCCCAAGCGCCCAGCTTTTGGTCGAAATATGCGCGGCTAAACAGCGGTGAGGGAAAGCAAAGACGCAGGGCACCGTCCAGGCTGACCCAATCGAGTGGCTGAAACCGGGTGAATCGGCCATTCATATCGCATCGCAAGGTGCGCCCCATGCTCACGGCAAGCCCTGGTGCTTTGGCTTGCAGCAAGGGCTGCATCTGGTGTTCAATGCGCGTAGGGAAAGCCCAGTCGTCGGCATCGTGCACAGTAAGGTATTGGCCAGTGGCCACCGTCAGCCCTAAGTTTTTGGCCACATAGGGGCCGCCATTGGTGTTGAGGGCCAGCACTTTGACGCGCGCATCCTGACTTTGCAATTCATGAGCGATTTGTAGGCTGCTGTCATGGCTGCAGTCGTCTACCAAGATGAGTTCTAGGTTTTGCCAGGTTTGCTCAAGAATGGATTGCGCCGCTTTGTGCAGGGTGGCCGTTGCGTTGAAGACCGGCATGAGCACCGATACCAGTGGGCCCCCGGTGTTAATTTTGTGGGGGCTGTCTGCCGAGCGGCAAAGACGGTCAAACCGGCTGGCGTTACCGGGTTTCAGAGATACGGCGTTTTGCCCCCCGTGATAGGTCAAATATTTGTTGAAAAAACGAAGCCACAGGCTGTCGATGTCAAGGCATTCGTTGGCATATAGCAAATTGAGGGCGGGTATTTCTGGCCCACGGGCCGTTTTAAAAGCCGTTGCCAAAGCCTGGCCTGGTATCTGCGCAGATTGTCGAAGTGCTTGGTAAAGGCATTCAAACTGGCCGGGTTTGGACGTGCGCCAAGGCGCGCCATCTTCGTCGGAATTCGATCCTGGTGTGGCCACGCCATGCAGGGCGAAGGTGATGGGCTCTGACCAACCCATGTGACTCAATTCACGGTCAAGGTCAACCGCGTGGTGCAAGGCCATCGTGGGCTGTCGCAGGGTAGTGTCCTTGGCATCAGCCAAGGCTTTTTCTACTCCAATTGGCCTGTTTGTAAATGGTTCGGCCATCGTTTTTTCTGCTCAATATATTTTTGGACATCTTACCAAGAGGTTGGAGCCATCAAACAACGGATTAATTGATATATTTGTAAATTATGATTGTTTTTTCGATTTAAAAAAATTCAGGGATTGGCGTGAAAAAAAAATACAAAATCGCCGTGGCGGGCACGGGCTACGTGGGTTTGTCCATGGCCGTGTTGCTGTCGCAAAATCACGCTGTTTGGGCATTGGACATTGCTGAGGCCAAGGTCAAGTTGATCAATGCCAGGCAAGCGCCTATTGAAGACGATGGCTTGGCCGATTATTTGGCGAACAAGCCTTTGCAGTTGCAGGCAACTCTGAACAAAGCTGAGGCCTACGCCAACGCTGACTTTGTGGTCATTGCCACCCCCACCGATTACGACCCACAAACTAATTTTTTCAATACAGCATCAGTAGAAGCGGTTATCCAAGACGTGCTGGCAATCAATCCAAGCGCGATCATCGTGATCAAGAGCACGGTGCCTGTGGGCTTTACGGCGCAAATGAGCCAAAAGTACGGCACAGCCAACTTGCTGTTTTCTCCAGAGTTTTTGCGCGAAGGGCGGGCCTTGCATGACAACCTTCATCCCAGCCGCATAGTGGTAGGCCATGGCCAAAGCTGCATTGTGCAAGCCCAATGCTTTGCTGATTTACTGCTTCAAGCCGCCATCAACAAAGACACACCAGTTTTGCTCACAGGATCAACAGAGGCAGAGGCCATCAAGCTCTTTGCCAATACCTATTTGGCCATGCGTGTGGCTTTCTTCAACGAGCTTGACACCTACGCGGCCGCGTCGGGTCTTGACACCCGCCAGATCATTGAGGGTGTGTGCCTAGATCCTCGCATTGGTGCGCATTACAACAACCCAAGCTTTGGTTATGGTGGTTATTGTTTGCCCAAAGACACCAAACAGTTGCTGGCCAACTTTGATCAAGTGCCACAAAACTTGATCCGCGCCATTGTGGATTCGAACAGCAGCCGAAAGGATTTTGTCGCCTTTGACATCATCAAGCGCCAGCCCAAGGTGGTGGGCATTTACCGCTTGATCATGAAGGCGGGCAGTGACAACTTTCGGGCCAGCAGCGTACAAGGCATCATGAAGCGCCTGAAGGCCAAAGGCATTGAAGTGATTGTGTTTGAGCCTGCACTCAAAGAGCCCTATTTTTTCAAGTCCGAAGTCGTTCAGGATTTGGCACACTTCAAACAACGTGCCGATTTGATTGTGAGCAACCGTTTGTCTGCCGATTTGGAAGATGTCCAGCACAAGGTGTATACGCGCGATTTGTTTGGGCAGGATTAAAGTAATTGCAGCGGAGTAAAAAAGTGGTTTTCGTATCTGTTTCTGCTTTCTGTGAGTCTCCTTTAGAGTACACACTGCAAGACACTCTGGCCAAGGCCAAAGACCCTTCGCAGTTGGTTTTTTCGGTGGTCAACCAAACGCCGGTCGTACGCCTTGTAGCGTTGTAGGCGCTGTGTCAACCCGCTCAAATGTGGACCATTGCTCCGCATAATTGCCCATTTACCCCGTCAACTTCCCAACCCTTCGCTCGGTCCAGCAAATCGGCATTCGAGATATTGGAGTTGTATTGTTGGCTCACCAATACGTTTCGGTGAATCATGGGGTGATTGGGCTGCTTGGTTTGCAAGTTGCTGTAAAGGCCAAGTGCCACTGCGTGTTGACCTCGCAAGCCGCATTAGCCATATTTAATTGGGCACGCCACATTTAAAGATCAAAGTCCAACTCGTGCTTAAAACAGCTCGCTGCCCGACTGATGTAGCCAAAGTTCAGAAGCAATGCACCCAAACCAAGCCCCGCGGCAGGCTCTTTAGGGGGCTCAACTACGATATTTCAAAGGTGGCCGTCATATTTATGAAGTTCGACGAATTCGCCTGGCTAATGACCATTGACAGCATGGTTTTCCACGGCGGCATGCCATCTACAAGATGCGTGTTCATACTTGAGGTATTCTATACAAGATACCAACTCAAGTCATAAGCAAGGCCCGCCTTTGAGTTGTGGTTGTTGCAATCAGACCAAATGTTCAAGTTTTCAAGTCTAGTGCCGATTCAAAGTGCGAACCTCCTTAATCTAAGACCTAGAAAATGCCCAATACAGCCTCAATCAAACTTGTCTTGTTAGCACTGGCGGGCACTCTATCGGGTTGCGCGACCCTGCTAGACGAGGACACTCAGGAGATTTCGGTTTCTTTGCAGTGCAAAGAAAGAATGGTTCGTGCTCAGTGTGTGGCCGAAAACAGCAAGGGTCGATGGTCGTTTAGAGCACCTGGCTTGGTGCAAGTCAATAATGACTATGGCGATCTGAACATCACATGCAAAGTGCAGTATATGCCGCAGTTCACCGTTTCGGTGCCTGCCTTGCCCACTTGGAATTTGGCTGGCAATCTCCTTTTGGGCGGCATAATTGGTGCTGCCTATGATTTAAACAACAACACAGGTCTAAAATATCCTGAAACCGTCAACATCACAAGCCCAACTTGCAATTAATTACATGAACTTGTTCAAATTTTTAAGCGCTATTTTTTTTGCAACTCAATTAATTGCATGCGGTGGCGGAAGCGGGGCAGCATTTGGCGCATTGGTTGGCGCTGTAACACCCAGTTCCTCAGTCAATGAGGCTCCTATTGCCAACGCTGGCATTACGCAAAACGTATCCCTAGGTTTTGTGGGTGGGGTCGCCTCTAAGGTCGTCACCTTAGATGGCACTGGCAGCTCAGATCCCAACAACAACACATTGACATTTGCTTGGACCCTGACCAAGCCAACAGGCAGTGCCGCTGTGTTGTCGAGCGCTACTGACCCCAAGCCCACCTTTACCGCCGACGTTGTAGGCACTTACACGGCTCAGTTAATTGTGAAAGACAGCGGCGACTTAGTAAGCAAGGAGCCATCCGTTGTCACAATAATTACTTCAATTTCAAACAGCGCACCTGTGGCCAATGCGGGGGTGAAGCAATTTGTTGTTTTTGGAACTGGCAGCACCGTCACGCTTGACGGCACCTACAGCACAGACGCTGACAACGACCAAATAACTTACAAATGGACACTACTGCAAAAACCGTCCACCAGCACAGCTGTTTTGAGCTCAGCCACATCTGCCCGCCCTACTTTTACGGCCGCTGTTGCTGGTGATTATGTCGCGCAACTGATTGTCAATGACGGCAAAGTTGACAGTGCACCCAATTCTGTCATTGTGGTAGCCAGTGCTGCCAATGTGCAACCTGTAGCCAGCGCAGGTGATGATAAAAATGTCACTGTGAGTACATTGGTTAGCTTAGATGGCACCAACAGCACTGATGCAAACTTTGACACCCTCACTTACCAATGGGATTGGATGGCTTCACCTAGCACCGCTCCCACTTTATCTTCAGCAACCTCTCCCAAACCAACATTCACGCCAGCTACAGCGGGTACTTATGTACTGACTTTAACTGTTAGCGATGGCAAGTTAAAAAGCAATCCCGATCCCATTACCATTAATGTTTCTGCTGTCAACTCAGCACCCGTAGCCAATGCAGGAATTGCCCTAACAGTGAGTAACGCAAATACACTGACTTTAAGTGGTTCAGGCACAGATGCCAATGGAGACACACTCACCTACAAGTGGTACCTTACCTCTAAGCCGTCAGGCAGTCTGGCTGCTTTGACGCTTTCTACCACAGCAGCGCCTACACTTACGCCAGACCAAATTGGAGTTTATGTGGCCACCCTGATTGTGAATGATGGCAAAGTTGACAGTGCACCTTCCACAGTAACCATTACACGCGGGTCTTGAGTTATTTAATTTGAACGGTACCTGTGATGGTAATGTCTTCTATGGGTACATCTGCAAAGCCATTGCTAGCAGTGGTAGCTCTGCTGGCAATGGCATCAACCACGTCCATGCCCTGAATGACCTTGCCAAATACAGCATAGCCAGGGTTGGTCGTGCTGTAGTTTAAAAAACCATTGTCAACATGATTAATGAAAAACTCTGATGTGGCAGAGTTAGGATCATTAGTGCGCGCCATAGCCACCGTGCCTCTCATGTTGGATAAACCATTGTTGCTTTCTAAAACAATAGGATCTTTTTGGCCCTCCTTCTTCACCAAACCCGCGGTATAGCCGCCGCCTTGAATCATGAACCCCGAAATTACTCGGTGAAACAATGTATTTTGGTAGAACCCATTGTTGGCATAGCTTAAAAAATTGTTCACCGTGATGGATGCAGCTGCAGGGTCTAACTCCAGCACAATGTTGCCCAAAGTGGTCAAAATGCCCACCTGAGGGTTGGGCACTGTAAGAGGAGTGGTGTTAACCACCATGCCGGCCTCGGTCTTGATGGTGAGCGTAAAGTTTCCCGCCACTTTGACTGTGCAATTGAGCACCAGCATATCGGTAGTGCTGTTGGAATCAAAGCTTGGGTTGACGCAAGCACCGTTAGTTTCTACAACCATGTTAGAACGCAAATCTTTGCCTCCCAAATAAATGGTGGCAGATTTCCCATATTGAAGCATTTCGGGCTTCACTCCTGTAATAGTGGGCTGAAAACCAGTGCCGCCACCGCAACCGGCAATTAAAAGTGCAAGGGCGAAGCTTAGGAAGAGTTTGGAATGAAACATTTAGAGCTAGGTGGGTGAGAATGGTAAAAATTGTAACTCCCATAGTCAGCAGGTGCGCTTAATGTGCAAAAGGTGATCGCTGAGCTAAGCCGTTTAAAAGGGGCGCGAAATTAACACTGTTAATTCGGCTCTTTGCGGGATGTTTGTGCCGATGGTGTCGGCAAGCCCTGCTGGACGAACTCTGTTAGCTCAGTCAGCTGAAAAGTGTTGACAAAACTGAGTCGTCACATTGCCATCATCAGCGCATCCAAGACCACCTCTTTGGCGATCGAAGGTTTCATAGACCAGTCAATGGACTCCGCTTCAATGGCGGCGTGTTCTTGCTGAAATTCGGCTTCTATGGAAAGCATCAATTGAATTTAATTTGGAATTAGTGGCACAGCACCTCTTGAGCCACTCAAATTAACCCTATTGACAGACAACGCAAGTTGCGTATACTTCTGCCATGAAAGCATTATTCGTTGAGTTGCCAGCTTTTGAGAGAAACAGGTCTAAATACCTGACGGATGAGGCTTTCCGTGGTCTACAAAACGCGATGCTGAAAGATCCTGAAGCTGGTGATGTGATTACCGGCACGGGTGGTCTGAGAAAGGTTCGCCACGGCGATGCAACTCGCGGTAAAGGCAAGCGCGGTGGTCTT
>Ga0209550_10003929_pt1 | contig 14113 bp, 8 predicted proteins | sample LauGreSuBDMM15SN_2_FD_187567 | JGI IMG/M metagenome (GOLD analysis project Ga0209550, IMG submission 187567) | Freshwater lake microbial communities from Lake Michigan, USA - Su13.BD.MM15.SN (SPAdes) (version 5) | ecosystem: Environmental > Aquatic > Freshwater > Lake | place: Lake Michigan, USA...
CTTCCGCACCGCGCGTTTCGCACCGCGTGTTTCGCAGCAGGCACAACGGCCTGCCTTGCGCGGTATTTTTTCACGTCCGAGATTGCCGACCCGACTGGCCCGCTCTTTGCTCTTAAATGGCGCTCACCCGCCAACACCTATCGCCCACCTTCTCATGCTCGTTCCCTCTCCTTTAACCGCCGCAGAAGACTCCGAGGCGCAGTTGCTCGCCTATCTCAACCTCAAGCTCCGCGAGATCGGCCAGCCCGGTATCGCCCTCGCAGCCGGTGCCGCCGACGGCCTGGCGCCGTTCGTCAATCACTTCCTCGCCATCAGCCGCGAAAAGGATCGCGCCCTCACGCGCCATCTCTGCCCGGTGGATCAGCGTATCCAAAACTTCCTGTACAACTACCTCGATACGCACACGGAGGCCCCGCGGGTCCCGGCCACCACCCTCGTTCTCGACCGCCCCGGCCTCGCCCGCGTCTTGTCCCTGCCCCCCGGCCGCGACTCCCACCACAGCAACATCCTCTCGTCCTACCGGGCGCACCAGGGCGTCCTCCATAACCCCCGCAGCGACCGCCGCACCACGTCCGGCATTTTCCACGTCACCGAAGGCGGCTTGCCGATTCCCGACGATAAAAAAGCGGTCCCAGCGGCCGTTTTTGGCCGCCTGCTGCAGCACGCCTTCAACCCGCCCGTCGAATTTCTCCGCCTCCCCTTCACCGCCGCCGAGCCCGCTCCCGCTGAGTGTTTCGTTTCCCTCTACTTGCGCCCAGTGGTGTGCCCCGCCGTCCCCGGCTTCACGCCGCAGCGTTCAATGGAGACCCGCTTCTTCATTCCAGGCGCGCTCGTCGCCAACCTCGATTTCGTCGAACGCATCTTCGGCAACGCCGGCGATCCGCATCTCCCGGAAAACGACGCCGCCCTCGATCCGCAGACGTGGTCGGGCCACACCGGCTGTATTATCGTCGCTCCCCATCTCGGCACGCTGACGAAAAAAGAGCTCGGCCTCCCGTCATTCGACGACGCCACGCCGCGTCAGCGACGCGATGGCATGTGCTGGAAAAACCCCGCTGAGTGCTACAACGACGGTGCCGCCTTCAAGCTCACGGCCCGCGATACATCCGGCGTCATCGTCACTTTCATTTCCGACAACTATTTCGGCTACTGCAAAAAAGAAGTGAAGACTCAGCTCAGCTACGCCGCGAATCTCCTCGGCCGCTGCGAAGAGGAACACGCCGGTGGCGCCATCGTATTCCCCAGCTACGATCTCGGTGAAGATTTTCAGCTCAACAAATACCTCCACATCGTCGACCACACGTTTGCCGAGGCAGCGAGACAACTCGGCGATCGCGCCATCCCCCAGCCAGGCGGTTGGGCCCGCGACCGCCATTACGCCAACATCTGCTACGTGCCCGACGGTGCGTATTTCGACCTCCGTAAACAAAACGTCACGTGGTCCGATGCTGCCGGCACCGCTCACACCATCAAGCTGCTCCCCGACCAAACCTACGTCCTCCCCTCCGGCTACAAGGTCGACATGGTGAAGCCCGATGAAGGCCGTCGCTGGCGTCTGCGCGGCACCACCGCCGAGGGCGTCCTCTGCCACAAGCCCTGCACAGTCTCCGGCGGCGGTAAGTCCGAGATTTCAAAATCCATCGCCGACGCCCAGTTCACCGGCCCCGTCTTCATCAACGATTTCGCGGCCGACTCCCTGCTCGTCGACTCCATTCTCTTCCGCGAATACGGCCACCGCTTTCACGATCCCGCGCGCAACAAGACCCTCGGCCGTCCGCTCCTCAGCGCCGAGCGCTCCCTCGGCTCCGTCGTCAAACTGCTAAGCTGGAATCCCGCTTACACCCCAGAGTATAACGAGTGGCTCGGCACCATTCCACGCTACATTCGCGACATCGTTCTCATTATTAAACGCGCCTACAAACCCGAGTGGGGCACCGACTGGCGCCGTCACTACAGCGTCGATACGATCAACGGCCGCCCGGGCAACGAGCTCAAGTATCACCGCGAAAAAATCCTCACCCACTATCTCCGCGTCGGCTTCACGCCCGATGGCAGCTGGCGCACTTTCACCCTCCGCAAGGATTTTCTCCCGGCCGTCAAAATCCAGGCCGAGGACGACATCACCGCCTCCGTCGTGGTCCCCCGCGCCGCCCTCACCGGCCTACCTGAATCCTCCGCCAACGGCGCGCCCTCGCTCAAGTTCGTCCAAAATTGCGAACGCCAACTCTTCCAACGTCCGGACGACGCTATCGTCCGTGGCTACGACAAACGCACCGAGCGCGATTTCTCCCGTCCCGGAAATTTCTTTTCCAACTACGAACCGCTCAACCGCGCCACCGGACAAGAGATCGTCGAGGACACCATCGGCTTCGATGCCTTCACCGAACCCGTCCGCGCCATCTTCCACGACTTTGTCGAAACCGCCGGCCCCGCCTATCTGGCCTCGCCCGCGCACCCGCGCATTGTTGACGGAAAACCCTCGAAGAACCCCCGCTATCTCCAACATCGCCCGGACCTCGAAGACCCCCGCACTACGTATCTCTCGATGACCGGTGCACAGCTCTATCGCCGCATTCCCGCCGGCGGCGCCGTGCCCTTCCCCGTCGGCGCCGTTCTCATGGGTCGCCGGCAGAATCCACCCGAGCCCGGCGTGCGCGCCCTCTGCGTCTACGGCCCGATTCACTACCAGGAGTTGCCCGAAGCCTTCATGGATTTGATCGCGAGCCTCACCGGAAAATCTCCCTCGACCACCGGTGCCGGCTCCGAGGGCGCGCTCACCAAAGGGCCCTTCAACGCCCTCCCGCCCATCCACGATCTCAACGCCGCGTTCGTCTCCTTCGTCCTCACCGACCTCCCGATCTTCTGCTCCGCCGCTGGCTGGGTCGGCCCAAAGTATCGCGTCGATCACGACATCTCCCTCCTCGTCCCTGAGCTCTGGTGCCGGATGACGCCCGAGGAACGCTCCCCCTCATTCCTCATCGCCAACGGCTACCTCGCGCGCTGCACCGATTGGGACCACGAAGGTAAACCTGTCCGCGCCAGTCGCCTCGGCTGGCGCATTACCGACAATTTTGTGCGCACGTTTTGCGGCCGTATCCTCGGCAGCCCCAACACCCTCTTCGGCGAGGAGCTCCTCCGCCCCGAGAAACAAGATGCCGCGATCTTCGCTGACGGCATGGAAAATATCGTCAGCGCCATGTGTGCCGCCGCCACGAGCTACTTCACCGATGGCTCCATCGCTCAAGCCATCCCGCCCCTGCGCGCCCTTCTTCACCTCATGCGCGACGGCACCTGGGAAGGCCACGGCCCGGAGGCCCCGGAATTCCGCGCCCTGTTCACCCGCGACACCGTCATCGCCAGCGACTGGTATCGCGCCCGGCTCGCCGCCCAGCAGACCCGCGACGCGCTCCACTGGGAAACGCAGGCCGGCTATCTCGAGAAATTCCTCGCCCGCACCAACTACGCCGACATCGCCATCGAGCTGGGCATCGCCGCCCGCCTCTCGGCGACGCTCGCCGCCGCCCAGGCCACCCGTGCCCCCGACTACCTCGCCTCCCTCGCCGGCACCCTCGGCGTGGACCCAGCCCTCCTGCCGTAACGCGCCAGTCCCAGTCGCGTATGAAAATTCCCCATCGGTCATTTCCCAAAGGTAGGAGCTTGCTTGCAAGCGATTCAGGGAACCCTCCCGCCACCGCGGGACTCCGCGCAACTCCGCCCTCCGCGGTTCCGACCTAACTCCTCTTTGCCGCAAGCAAGCGCAAAAGTCGCACGAGACCCCAAGTGGCACTGATTAAAAAAAGTGCTCACGTGGTCCCCGCGCGCGTGATACCATCATTTAGGGAATTTTTGACACCGAGTAGCGGCGAGCGCCAGCAAGCCGACAACTTCACGCACCGAGTAGCGGCGAGCGCCAGCAAGCCGACAACCTCACGCACCGAGTAGCGGCGAGCGCCAGCAAGCCGACAACCTCACGCTCACGCCTGGGTCCGCACCCGAAATCCTCACGAAGCGCGCCTTCCGCGCAGGCCGCGTCGCCGTCCGCGCAGGCCGCTTCGACCTCGGCGTGCTCACCGTGATCGAAGCCGGTCCGTCCCTTCCGACGAAGAAGTAAAAAAAGCACGGCACCATAACCGCTGCGGTTCCGGTGACCGCGGAGTCGCGAGGAGCGGGACGGATGACAAAAGAGCGCTCCGGATTTTTGTGCCTAAATCTTTTTCGGATTCGATCCTCGGCGCGTGGGCTCGGGTAGGCTTCGGAGATTTTCCTGCCTCACCCATCTCCCTTCCCTACCCTGGCGCGACCCGCTCACATAGCCCCTCCCGTTGCGGCACGTACCGAGCCCGAACGACCTCCCATCCCGCGTCACTTCACTTCACTCCGCAGAAAATCCACTAGATCAAAAAACTCCTGCTCCTTGAGCGCCGTCTCAAACGCCGCCGGCATCGGCGAAATCGCCGCAGGCGCGGTCTCCGCCACGTCCGCCTTGGCAACCGCGACCTCCTCCCCGGAGTTCGGATCGCGTAAGAGCACCCGCCCCGCTTCCTCCCGGAAATTCATGCCCGACTTCGTTTCCCCATTCTTCAGCGTGAGAGTCGTCAACCGGAACGTCGGATCCACGTTGCGGCTCGGATCGAGAATGTCTTCGACGAGGCGCGGGAGCGCACGCGCGCCGATGCCGTCGAGACTCGGCCCGAGATTGCCGCCAGCGTCACGGAAGCGGTGACACGCTGCGCAATGCGCCGCAAACACCGCCGCGCCATTCGTGCGGTCGGGTTTGAAACTACCGAGCGCGCCGACGCGGTAAGCGACTAACGCATCGAGCCGCGCGTCTTCGGGCGGGAGTGCTTTCGTGAGCGCCGCCGCCCGTTCGCGTAACGCTGCCGGACGTTTTTCCAGCGCCAGCGCGACGTAGCGGTGACGGAGCAGTGCGAGGCGAACGCGACCCGCCACGGCGAGTTCAAGGAGTTCGGCCGCACCTTGGTCGCTCGTCGCGAGTGTCGTGGCCAAGGTCAGCGCGAAATCGGCTGACGCACCCTCAAACGCGCCGGCGAGCGCAGCGAGCCCCGCCGAACTCAAACGACTCAAACCCAGCACTTCGGCCGCCGCACGGCGTGCGCCCAGCGGAGCCGCACTCACGAGCACCGCAATCGCCGTCGCTGCCGTCTCCGGCTCGCCGGGCGTCAGCGCACGCAGCGCGGCGGCGCGCACGCTCTCCGCAGCGTTGGTCGCCAGCGCACGCCGCCGCAACGGGGCCCCTTTTTCCGGGAGGGCGAGCGGCTTCAAAGCATTCGCCGCCCGCACCGCCAGAGCCGCCTTGTCCTCCAATGCAGCGAACAATTCACGACGCATCCACGCCGCGACGTCGTCGGGCAGCACGCGCTGGGGTTGGGCCGCGATTGTCGCGAGCCCCTCGGCAGCCATGAGCCGTTGCAGCGCAGATGCGGCACTCAGCGGCTCTAAGAGCGCAGCGAACGACGCGAATTCTTCCTTCGGCAAATTCAGCGCAACGTGCCGCGCAAACTCGCCGATCCGCAAATCCGGTGTCTTCGCGTCGCGCACCCGCGCAGCCAGAAAGCGCGCCGCAGCCGGCGTGGTGAGCGCGAGACACCCCTCGACGATGCGCCCGGCGTCACCGGGGCTCGCCGCCGCCCACGCGGCCAGCGTGGGAGCATCGACCTGCAGGGCGTGGTTCTTGAAAGCCAGGCGCAACGCGTAGACGAGTTGCGTATCCGCTTCAGGCGCACGGCCGAGCATCGTGAGCAACAAAGGCGCCCCCCACGGCTGCGGATGGCGAGCGAGGGCTTCCGCCACGAGCCGCCACGTGTAACCCGGTGTCGCGCTGCCGCCGGGCGCTGGCGCATTCTTTCCGGCGATCAGGTTGAAACGTTGCTCCCCATTCTTGAGCCCAGCATCGCGGGTGACCAACACCCGGAGCGCCGCGTGCGCCACGGCACTATCCGGACGCGCGAGCGCACGGAGGAGCAACGCATCGTCGATCTGACCTAATCGCTCGAGCGCAAAGAAAAGCGCGAGGGCCGCAGTGCCGTCTGCGCCCGGGTCGTTGCCGGCCACGAGGCGCGCCGCCGCCGCGTGCAGGGCGGAGGTCGCCGCAGCCGCATCGCGCCGAGCCACCAATTCGTTGAGCGCCAAGCCACGCACCACGAGATTAGCATCGGCCAGGCGCGGGACGAGATCGGCGGTCGTGAGCGTTGCCAGATTCGGCAGCAACGGGATCGGCACGCTGCCATCGAGCCCACGCCAGACGATGCGCCACAGGCGGCCGTGGCCGTGGTCGCGCGCCGGATGCGTGAGCGGTACCTCGTAATGACCGATGATCGGGTTGTAGAAATCGGCGATCCAGAGCGCACCGTCTGGCCCGAGCTTGACCTGCACGGGGCGAAACGCCGGGTCGTCGCTCGTGAGAAAATCCGTTTGGCGCGCTGCCGCCGGTGTCGCGCCGCGCCACTCCAACCGCGTGCGGTTGACCCGCCGCGTGACCGGATTTCCGTTAAACACGTTATCCCAAAATTCTGAGGGAAACTGGGTGGCCGAATAATGCGCGATGCCCGCAATCGCGCTGGAGCCATGATCGTCTGTCGTGATGGCCGGCGCAAACCCGAGACCGTCGTGCTCCTTGCCGATGCCCTCGTAAAAACCGCCGGGGATGAGCAGGTAGACGGGCTTGGAATGCGAATCCGCCGTGTAGACGTCGCCGCGCGCATCGAACGCGAGGCCGAAGGGGTTCGTTTGGCCGTTCGCGAAAATCTCGAACCGCGAGCCGTCCGGGCGGAAACGATACGTGTTGCCGCTGGTGAGCTTCACGACCCGACCACTCCGATCCACGACCTCGCTCGCATTCGCGAAACCGTGCGTCCCGTAAACCCAGCCATCGAGCCACTGCCAGTAACTCGACGACATGCCGTGGGTGTCTTTGAAACCGAAACCGTCGTAAAGTTTTTCGCGGACGTCGGCGCGCCCGTCGCCGTCCGTGTCGGTGAGACGCCAGATCGCGGGAATGGAAAAGACGAGCACGGTGTCGCCCTTTGCCCCCGGCGCCCGCGGGAGCGGGACCACTCCGACAGGGATATTGAGCCCGTCGGCAAACACTGTGGATTGACGCGCCCGCCCCGACACCGGATCGAAATCCGCCAGGACCCGCACCGTATCCAACCCGTACTCACTCGGTTCGGGCGGCGTGGACGACGCTCGAAAGGCGAGATGGTTGTCGCCCCAGTTTTTTTGAAACGACGCGATAGGTTCGCCGCGCGCGTCCCGCTTCGCCGGCCAAGGATAAAGCGTCGAACCCGTCACCCAGACGCGTCCGGCCGCGTCGAACGCGACATTCATCGGCTTCTGGATCTCAGGCTCGGCCGCAACCAGTTGGATCTCAAAACCCGGCGGCAAATGGAAGCGTGCGCGTTGCTCCGCGGGAGCTCGCAACCGGGCATCCGGGGCGTCGCCGCGCTGGGCGAAGGCCACCGAGGCGAAGACCACACCGGAGAGAAGGTAGCGAACGATCGCCGGGAAGTAGGGGTGGAGGGGCACAGTGACGAGGGGTGGGTGTGGGGAGCGGTGAGACCGCGCAACGACGGTAGAAAGCCGAGCGGCCTGCAAACCAAAGCGTCGCTCTCGTAACATGCTAAACTAAAAAACCGGTGCGCGTGAATCGGCTCACCGCGCAGCGCTTCGAAGCCGGAGCGCGCACAGTGATAATCCGCGACGTAATCACAGGCCCGCGATCGTGCGCCAAAACGCGGACGGCACTACGCGTTAGCCACCTCCCCTTACCGTGTCCCGAACGCGTCGTTAAGCAACGCCGCGCTCGTCAGCCGCGCTGGCGACAGGGGATCCCGCAGTCTCCAATTTATCACTACGTGCGTGAGATTACTCCCCTGCGCCAAGCATTCTACGATCAGTCCTTACCGAGCGTCGCGCTCCACTTGGGCCGCGAGTTTCTCCAAGTCGATCTGCTCACCCGCGGCCGGAAAGCGGTGCGGCAGTAGATACCAATGCTCCACGTAACTCGCAGTCGCTCCGGGCGCGATGTCGTTGCGCGGACCGTGCGGCTCGAGTTCGCAAGCCGGAATCGCACTGGCCAACGGATACCAAATACACAGCGTCAATCCCGCGACTTCTGGATACACCGCATCCCGCGGTGAAGCGTAGCGTTTCACGAAGGCTTGGCCATGCGGCATCACGTAGGCAAACCACCCGGCGTTCGTGTCGAAACCGAGCTTCGGATAACGCGGGGGGCCGAGCACTTCGAGAAATTGGCCACGGACGCGCACGTTCGGATCCGTCGGACGAAACATGATCGCCGGCTCCGGTCCCGGCCCATACATGACAAACCCAACGGGAAAGCGCTTCGTCTCCGGGGTGAGCGGCACCACTCCGATGCCACCGTGCACTGCAAAGGTACGGCTCCAGTGCGACCAATGCTTCGTCTCCCGCGAGACGTTGCGGATGATCTGCTCGCAGCTCAGGTGCGAGGTCTTCGCGTCCAAACGAAACTCGCGGATTAATTGCACACCCGTCGCCTCGTCCGGCTGGCTCGTGAGGCGCACCGCCCGCGGACCGATCGCTTCGGCCGCCCACCGTCCCGACCACAGCTTTTCGCGTCGCGGGATAATTTGCTCCGGCCCGATGTCGAAGCGGCCCGCACTGGACGGCGTTTGCGGCCCACCGGGCGTGCCCCACTTCACTTCTTGCGGATCGAGATAGAGCGCGTTTTTCCCCTGCCAAGCATACTCGAGGACACGTCCGCCCACCTGATGGCACAACGTGACCCGCGTGTCGGCGTTCGAGAGCTCGAAACAATCCGGGTAGTTCAACACCGTGACACGTCGCACCCCCTCCGGCCACTCCGCCGCGGAAATGGCCACCCGGAAACCGATCAAGCAGGCCATCAGTATCGTGAAGCGCATGGTTCGACGTGAAACGGCCACCGGCCGTCAGCGCAACCGCGAACTGGATTCGAAACGTGTATCGGCGCACCTCCCGCCCATCGCAATTTCCCGCCACCGGGCAGCCGGACCCCATGCGGTTCCACCGCCGCGGGGCACACCGCGGCGGCGTTCAGGTCCGCCAAACGACCTCGCGACGGTCGGCGCGGGAAAGTCGTGCGCCCCGACCGTTCCCTCCCTAGAAAACGCCCGCATGCAAAAACTGCTCACCCGCGCACTCCTCTGTTTCGCGTCGGTCACCGCCTTCTCCGCTCCGACGCCGCCCGGGGACTGGACCGAGTTTCGCGGTCCGGGCGGGCAGGGTTTGAGCACCGCCGTGGGACTGCCGTTCGAGTGGTCGGCCGCGCACAATATCCTTTGGAAACAACCGGTGCCCGGCGCCGGCTGGTCTTCCCCCGTCGTGAGTCGCGGGCAAGTTTTTTTGACGACCGCCACCATGGCGGGGGGCGAGCTGTCCGCCGGGCTCCACGTCTTCTGCTTCGACGCCGCGACTGGACGCATCGCGTGGCACACCGAGGTGTTCGCCACCGCCGGCTCGCCCCTGCAACCGCTGCATCAAGTCAACACCCCCGCGTGTCCGACTCCCCTCGTAGACGGCGAGCGGCTCTACGTTTACTTCGGTCACCATGGAGCCGCCTGCCTCGATCGCACGGGCAAAATTATCTGGCGCAACCACCGACTCCGCTTCGACCCTGTCCCCGGCAACGGCGGCTCGCCGATTTTGGCCGGTGATCGCCTGATCTACGTCGCCGAGTGCGCAACCGCGCCCTTCGTCATGGCGCTCGACACACTCACCGGAAAAACCCTGTGGAAAATACCGCGTGATCTTCCGCCGAAGATGAAGTTCTCCTTCGGCACACCACTCCTCATCGCCATCGCAGGGCGCACGCAGGTTGTGATTCCCGGCCCTCGCGCGGTCTCCGCCTTCGATCCGCTGGACGGCCGAGAAATCTGGAGTGTCCGCTACCGCGGAGACGGCGCGTTGGCTCCACGGCCGGTGTTCGCTCACGGTTTGGTGTTCGTTTCCGCCGGCTATTTACGCTCCGACTTGCTCGCGATTCGCCCCGACGGACGCGGCGATGTGACGGACACCCACGTCGTCTGGCGCGCCTCCAAAGGTGCCCCGCTCGGGCCGGCGCTGCTCGCACTCGGCGACGAACTCTACGCCGTCAACCAGGCGGGCCTGGCCACCTGTTGGGATGCCCGCACCGGACAAGTCCACTGGCAGGAAAAGATCGGCGGGCCGCACTCCGCCGCGCCCCTCGCCGCCAACGGTCGACTCTATTTCCTCGCCGAATCCGGCACCACCACCGTGCTGAAAGCCGGCCGCGAATTCACCGTCCTCGCCACCAATCTCCTCGACGAAACCGCCTTCGCCTCGCCCGCGGCCATCGAGGGAGCGCTCTTCATTCGCACGACTCACCACCTCTATCGAATCGGCGAGACTCGCCCGCATTAATCACACTTTCTCCGGAGATTCTCACATCGCCTGAGAGCGGAAAAGTCGCTGCATTTTTGGCCCCCAGACTTTGGCGGGAAAGCCCAAGCCAAGTCGCACCGACTTTCCGGCCTGCCAGGTTGAGTGTTGTCGGGAAATCGCACGGGGTCCTGCCACGTTTCCACCGCCACCCAAAATAATTTTCGCCTCCGCGCTCTCCACGCCCTCGGCGTTTCGACCACTTTTTTGGGCTAAACGGCCCGCATCACCGCCGACACATCCACCACGATATCCTCGCGCCCCTGCGCCGCGATCTGCGCCAACGGCTCCGCCCCCACCGCCACGATCGGCCGATAGTCGAGCCCGCGCAAAGCCGCCAGCCGCCAGAAATTCCCGTTCACGTAGGCGCGGTTAAAAAACTCCACGACCCTCGTCCCCGCCTCGCAAAACACCAGATTCGCCAGCCCCGCCCCATGCGGCGCGACCACCACCTTCGCCCGCCGAAACGCGTGGATCTGTTCCCGCCACGCCAGCTCTTCCAGCCGCAACTTCACGAAACCCCGCCGCTCCAACTGCGCCCACAGCTCCGCCTCGTTGGCCACCCGCCGACGCCGTGCCCTCTCCCGCGTGACGTAAATCCGCTCGCCCCCCGGCGACGCGCCCGCTTCGGGCCACGGAGCCACGCCCGCCCGCACCCGCGCCACCACCTCCGGCGTCGGCCGACCTTCGCTCCCCGGCATACTCGGCACCACGAGCTGCTCGCAGACGTAGTGCGCATAGCGCCCCGGCTCGATCACCTCGCCCTGCCATCCGTGCAACGCGAGCGCCGCGCGCGCATACGACTGCTTCGCATGCGCGATCATTTTCTCCGCCCCTCCCCCGCTCGGCCCGAGTGCTAACAACCGCGGCCACTCCTCAAGCAGCCAATGACTATAGCCCGCGCCCAGCGTCGTCGCCACCACCGCCACCGTACCACCGAGCGACACCGGCCGCCGGATTTTTTTATAGGACAACAGCCAGTGTTCCTCGAACGCCTTGCCAAAATCCCACGACACATCGCGCGCAATCGCACACCCGTCCGCCGATAACACATTGCCCGAGCCAAACACGCGCCCGCCCGGCAGCCGCGCGACGAAGTCCGGTCCACTCTCGACGGTGGCGCTGGGTCGAAAAAATTCCCGCACCTCCTCCGTCGCGTGCACCGGCAGCGCATACTCCACCCGCGACACCCCGTCCGCGCCTCGCCCTTCGACCGTCCCGCCTGCCCGCGTACCGAGCACGGCCAAGCGCTCGCAGGTCACCGGTGGCGGCAGGTAGGGTTCAGCAGGGAGCATGCGAGGCGTGAGTGTATTTACGAATTCCCGCAGGTCCTCGTTCTCAGCGCAATGGCGCGGACGATACTCCCCCGATGTCGCGCACTCCTCGCTTCGTCCGACTCCCCACGAAATCCCTTCGCCTCATCGCGGCCGCCGCCGAGGGCCACAGCAACCGCGAGGTCGCTGAACAACTCTTTATCAGCCCCCGCACCGCCGAGACCCATCGCACCACGCTCCTGCGCAAACTCCGCCTCCAGACACAGACCGACCTCGTCCGCTTCGCCATCCGCAAAGGCCTCATCACCGCTTGATCTCTAGAGCGGAGGTCCTCCCCAAGCCGTCTCCACCCTCCCGCGCATAGCACTGCACCCAAACGAGAATCGCTGCGCAATTTTCGTTCAAAAATAAAGTTCAACCTCCCCCTCGACACGCACCCCCCATTTTCACCACGGTCATCGACCTTGAGCTCGTCGGCCCCGATGAAAAAACTCCCCATCTGCACGCTCGCCGCTGGCGCACTGTTCGTGACCATCGGCACCATCGCCTTGGTGCGGCTGACTCCCCGTCCGGACCCCTTCGGCCTCCTCTTTCCACTCATTTGGGATCTCGCCATGGTCGGCATCGGCGTCGGTATCGTGTTTCGCTCCAACTGCGCGCGCAAAGCCGGCATCGCGTGGAGTGTCTTCTGCATTATCGCCACACTCGGTGTCGGCGGTGCAACGATCTTTTGGACCGTGGATCAAAATAACAATTCCCTCGGTCGCGACCGCTTGGCCTTCCTCGCGGTGACCATTGCGTTCGGAGTCCTCTTCGGCTTGTGGCAACTCCTCGTCCTGCGCAGCCCCGCCGCCAAAGCGTGGACCGAGCCCACGCGCACGCCCACGCCAGCACCGCACTCGAGCTAGGACGACTCTGGCTTGTTCCTCTCGGAGCCTGTTCAAAATCACTACTCACGGATGACGTGACATTTTTTGCGCCGCCTCGAGTTAGCCGTCTACTCCCTGCGTTTGCTCGCAACGCCCCCGGCCGCCACACGTCTCGCGCCGCGACTCACTTCTCCGCTATGTTACCCATGTTTCGTTCGCTCTTCGTCGCCGCCCTCCTCGCCTGTTCAGCGTTCATGTCGGCTGCCGTCATCGGCACCAATATCCCCGCACTTCCGCTGACCGCCGATCGCATCAACGCCCTCCCTGCCGCCGAACAACCCGCGTGGCACCGCTATCTCGCCCAGTCACGCACCTTGTTCGCCATCGATCGCGCCACCTTGGCCGACGAAATGAAAGCCGCCGGCCTCACCGCCCCGCTCGTCCCCGCCCAAGGCCGCGCCGTAGCGCTCACCCAACCCGCCGCTTTCTGGTCAGGCCCTGAAGCCGCCCGCATCGCCGACTGCCTCGTCTCATTCCAAACCCCCGCCGGCGGTTGGAATAAAAACACGCATCAAACCAGCGCCCCGCGTCGCCCCGGCGAACGTCATGGTTACGAGGCCGGCTACGTCGGGACCATCGACAACGACGCCACCATCACCCAGCTCCGCTTTCTCGCCAAAGCCGTCACCGCCACCCCCACCCACGGCCGCGCCGACCTCTGGCGCACGGCGTTTACCCGCGGTATCGACTATCTCCTGACAGCCCAATACCCCAACGGCGGCTGGCCCCAGGTCTTCCCCCTCGAAGGTGGCTACCACGACGCGATCACGTTCAACGACGGCGCCCTCATCAACGTCCTCACCCTTCTGCGCGCCGTCGCCGCTGGCCTCCACGAATTCGCCTTCGTCCCCGCTGAACTTCGCACCCGCGCCGCCGCCAGCGCCACCCGCGCCCTCGGCTGCATCCTCGCGAGCCAGATCACGGTCAAGGGCCGCCGCACCGCTTGGTGCCAACAGGTCGACATCCTCACCCTCGCGCCGGTCGGTGGCCGCAACTACGAAATGGCCTCCCAATCCACCGGCGAAAGCGCCGGCATCGTCCTCTTCTTAATGGCGCTCCCCGACCCCAGCCCCGCCGTCGTCACCGCCGTCCACGCCGCGGCCGCGTGGTTCCAAAAAACGCTCCTCCGCGACGTCGTGTTCAAACCCGCCCCCGACGGCACGGGCCGAAAACTCCTCTCGTCCCCCGGCGCCGGCCCGCTCTGGCCGCGCTACTCCGAGATCGGCACCGACCGACCACTCTTCGGCGACCGCGACCTCACCATCCACGACGATGTCAACGAGATCTCCGCCGAGCGCCGCAACGGCTACGGTTGGTTCAGCACCGGCCCGAAGCGCACCCTCGACCACTACACCACTTGGGCCAAAGCCCACCCCGCCCCGTAGCCGCGAGCGTGAGCGAGTGGACTCCGCCCCGCGTGGGCTCGCTTCAGGCCTGCCATTCCTAACCCTCACCCCCCGACCCCACCGG
>Ga0209550_10003930_pt1 | contig 14111 bp, 13 predicted proteins | sample LauGreSuBDMM15SN_2_FD_187567 | JGI IMG/M metagenome (GOLD analysis project Ga0209550, IMG submission 187567) | Freshwater lake microbial communities from Lake Michigan, USA - Su13.BD.MM15.SN (SPAdes) (version 5) | ecosystem: Environmental > Aquatic > Freshwater > Lake | place: Lake Michigan...
CTCATAAACCTTTGGCTGTGATGCATCTGGCTTCTTTTATTCAGGTTGGGGAATCGGTTAAAGACCCTTTGAAATATTATACGAATAATGTCAGTGGCATGATTAACCTGCTAAGCGCTATGAAAGCGGGTAGTGTGCCTTACATGATTTTTTCTAGTACGGCTGCTGTTTATGGAAACCCAGTTTATACACCGATTGATGAGAAGCACCCCCGTCAGCCTATTAACCCCTATGGTCACAGCAAATTGATGATAGAACAAATGCTGGCTGATTGCAGTGGGGCCTATGGTATTCGATCAGTCAGTCTTCGGTACTTTAATGCAGCCGGAGCCGCCCCTGAAGTAGGATTAGGGGAAGCCCACGAACCTGAAACCCATTTGATCCCATTGATGATTCAGGCTGCTCAAAAGGGAACGCCGTTAAAAGTTTTTGGTAATGACTACGAAACGCGTGATGGCACGTGTTTGCGTGATTATATTCATATTCTTGATTTAGCCGATGCGCATTTGAAAGCCTTAGAATATTTACAAGAAGACGGAGCAACGGTATCTGTTAATTTGGGCAGTGGGCATGGCACCACGAATTTAGAAATGATTCAGCACATAGAGAAACTGTTTTCAGTAAAAGTGCCGTTCGAGTATGCGGACAGGCGTGCTGGTGACCCTGCTGCTTTGGTTAGTAGCTATGATTTGGCTGAACGCCTTCTTGGATGGCAACCAACCCGTTCCATTGAACAAATCCTAACCGATGCCTGGAAATGGAGTGAAAAAGAAACAGTATGAATAAACGTTTAAGCAATATTTTTTTAACTTGTTCGTTTTTTTTCGGACTTACGGGCTTTTACATAAGTTTGGTTGTCTATATAGATAATACCAATTTTTCTACTGGTAACGGTTTGTATAAAGCGATTAGTGTTTTGGGGTGGGAGAAAGGGACAAGTTTTGTCGTGGATAGTGGTGGCTTACTTTATGCTTTTGGCATAGGCATGGTGGCCAAACTGATACCTGATTCATGGGTTACATTTTATGGAGCCGTTACCGATTTCATTACGTATAGAAAATTGGCATGGATTCATAGCATTTTTGGTGCTTTAGCCAGTGCTGTCGTTTTGATTCTAGCCTATCAGGTAACTCGTGATCGCTTTTTATCAATCACTGTTGCTTTGCTTCATGCCGTTTCAGCCTTTATTTTCGTGAATAGCATCAACTCAGAAGATATTATCCCAGGGTATTTTTTCTTTTGCCTTAGCTTCTTATTTTTCTACCAAGCAATAACTACCGATTTTAAACGCCTCTACTTCACCTTGGCGACCTTAAGTGTCCTAGGGGCCATGTTCTTACATTGGACATTATTTCCTCCGATCATTTGCACGTATGGGCTGGTGGGGTTGTGGCTTTGTTTTAAAGACAAAATCTATATCAGGTTTTTTGTTGAACAAATGCTTTTGTTTTTTGGTCTTATTAAGGTGTTTGTTCTTTTATCTAATTTCTTTTTTGCGGGTCATTTTAAATCTAAACTTCGTTTTTTCGATATTCTATACCCTTCAAAAGCAGGCCCTAATTCATGGTTGGGGTTCTGTTGGCATAAGATTGAAGGCTTATACTTAGGGATAGGAAATTTTCTGGTAGGGGGGCAAAACGCAGCTACTTTTTCAGGTGTCTCTTCTCAAAACATCATCCGTACTGTTTTTTCTTGGGCCTTAACTTTAGTCTGCGTGGGCATTTGTGTCCATATATTACGAAAAAACAACCTCCAAAAGTATAAAATCTTGGCTTCCACGGGCTTAGGGGTTTTTCTATTTGGACAGTTACAAAATATGTATGGCCAGCCTCAAGATCCCCAGTTTCAAATTCAACCGATGTTTATCACGACGGTCGGTTTGATTCTTTTGTCTTTAAACGAAAAATGGAGGACGACTTTGAAAGTAGCACTGCCTTTATTAATCATATCTGTCGGTGTTGATAACTTTATTTCTTTTAAAACCACACAGGGCGCTGATAGCCAAGCTGTAAAAGGATTCAAAGAATTTAGATCTTTGTTTCCCAAAGAAGAAACGAAGATTGTTCATTTAGCTTACGAAGGTTGGTCGCCCTGGCTGATGATTTTTGATTATCAAGCTGATTGGAAGATTTATTTGGCTGATGTACTGTGCTTGAATAAACCTTTTCATTTTACACCCGGCATTTCAGTTCAAGAAGCTGCACAAGAAATTATGGTAGAGATAGATACAGCTTTGGCCAGGGGAAAACGAGTGATTGCAACAACGCCGTGGGTTGATCCTGCTTATATGGATGTTTTGCAGTCACAGAATTTGACAAAATCTCAGGTTGATGAACTTAAAGAAATACTGCTCCGTAATTATAAAGTTAAGAAAACGTACCAGCTGCTGTGGGGCCAGTTTGCCGAGATAGAAAGGAAATAGTGATTCGTGGATAAACCCAAATATTCTTTTGTTATCCCTATCTTTAATGAAGAAAAAGTACTGCATAAATTGTTCGAACGTTTAGAGGAAACCCTCGGTAAGTTGGATGGTTCAGCAGAAATTATATTAATTGATGATGGTAGTTCCGATAGCAGCTATGGCTTGTTACAACAACAATTTAACAAAGATGATCGCTTTAAAGTGTTGAAATTTTCACGAAATTTTGGGCATCAAAACGCGGTTACGGCGGGGCTTGATCAGGCCCAAGGTGATGCCGTCATCATCATGGATGCTGACTTGCAAGATCCCCCTGAAGTTGTTTTTGACTTGATCAAACAGTGGCAAGCTGGTTTTGATATCGTGCACGCTGTGCGTCAAAGCCGACAAGGGGAAACCTGGTTTAAGCTAGCTACGGCCAGTCTTTTTTATCGATTCCTTGAGAAAATTACTGAGACAAAAATTGTACGAAATGCGGGTGATTTTCGATTGATGGATCGTAAAGTTGTTAATGCTTTTTGCCAGTTGCGTGAACAGCATCGTTTTTTGCGTAGGCTATCTTGTTGGGTGGGATTTAAGCAAGGGTGTGTGCTTTACGAACGTCATGCCCGTTTTGCTGGTGAGACGAAGTACCCGTTCAGGAAAATGTTAAAGTTAGCTGTAAATGCGATTACTTCTTTTTCAGATTGGCCTTTACGATTATCTTTTTTAATTGGGTCGGTGATTTCGTTGGTATCGATGTTAACAATTACAGGAATTATCGTGGCCAAGATTTTTACAGATTTTTTTATTCCTGGTTGGACTTCCGTCGTTGTTATTCTTACTTTCTTTAATGGTGTTATCATTATGATGTTGGGTTTGATGGGCGTGTATATTGGGAAAATTTTCCAAGAAATCAAACGCCGCCCATTATATATTGTGGAAACAAAACACGGCCTATAGCATCTTTCTTCTTCGTTAATAGAGCGTTTCTTTGTTGATCTCCTAGATTGACTAGGATTCGCTCCTTACGCCTTCTATTAACGAACAATAAAACACTATAGATTAATTTTTTCCATCCCCCATTATCTCTCCAACGGTTTGTATTTTATCCGGTGGGGTTGGTCAGCACTGACCCCCAGGCGGCGATGGCGGTCGTCTTCGTACGATTGATAGTTACCTTCAAACCAAACAACTTGGCTGTCACCTTCAAAGGCCAAAATATGGGTAGCAATACGGTCAAGGAACCATCGATCATGGCTTATGACAATTGCGCAACCGGCAAAATAAAGCAGGCCTTCTTCTAAAGATCGCAGAGTTTCCACGTCTAAATCGTTTGTTGGTTCGTCCAGCATTAAAACATTGGCGCCTGACTTTAAAATCTTGGCCAAATGCACCCGGTTTCGTTCACCACCCGATAGCTGTCCAACCTTTTTTTGTTGATCTGCCCCTTTAAAGTTAAACAACCCGCAATAGGCCCGGCTGGCCATGGTTCGTTTACCTAACGCCACTTCATCTAATCCATTGGATATTTCTTGCCACACTGTTTTGTTGGCATCTAGGGTGTCGCGCGATTGATCAACATACCCTAAAACGACTGTATCACCAATTTCCAGTGTACCTGTATCTGGTTGTTCTTGACCGGTTAGCATGCGGAAAAGGGTAGTCTTACCGGCTCCATTTGGGCCGATGACCCCGACAATTCCCCCCCGCGGTAGACGGAAGTTAAGATCGTCAATTAACAGACGGTCTCCAAACCCTTTGGTCAGGTGGTGGGCTTCTATAACTTTGTCCCCTAACCGTTGACCTGGGGGAATATGAATGGCCCCATCACCTTGGCCGTGGTCATGGTCTTGGTTCAATAAATCTTCATAGGCTTGAACACGGGCTTTGCTTTTACTTTGACGCGCCTTTGGTGATTGACGGATCCATTCCAATTCTCTGGCCAATTGCTTTTGCCGTGAACTTTCTTGTTTTTGTTCTTGCAGTAGGCGTTTTTGTTTTTGTTCTAACCAGTTGGAATAATTGCCTTCATAAGGAATGCCTTGCCCCCGATCAAGTTCTAAAATCCACCCCACCACGTTATCTAAGAAGTAACGATCATGGGTGATCAGCACCACTGTGCCAGAGTAATCTTTTAAGTACCGTTCTAACCAAGAGACTGATTCAGCGTCTAAGTGGTTGGTTGGCTCGTCCAACAATAACATGTCTGGTTTTTGCACTAATAATCGGCATAAAGCTACCCGTCGTTTTTCACCACCAGAGAGCGCATCAACTTTAGCATCAGCCGGCGGACAGCGCAGCGCATCCATCGCAATTTCAATTTTTCGGTCTAAGTCCCAGGCATCCAAGGAATCAATTTTCTCTTGCAGTTCCCCTTGTTCGGTAATAAGGGCATTCATTTCATCATCAGTCATGGGTTCAGAAAATTGCAGGTTGACGGCCTCGAACCGATCCATCAATTCTTTAATGTGCGACAGCCCAGCCATGATGTTGCCAAAGACATCTAAATTATCGTCAAGCTCTGGTTCTTGGCTTAAATAACCAACCTTAACACCTTGTGCAGACCAGGCTTCTCCGTGATAGTCTTTATCAAGACCCGCCATGATTTTTAAAAGGGTCGATTTACCAGACCCGTTCGGTCCGATAATGCCAATTTTGGCTCCAGGGAGAAAAGACAGAGACAAATCTTTAATGATATCTTTCCCGCCTGGATAAGATTTGGAAAGGCTTTTCATCACGTAAATATATTGGTAGGATGCCACTGTTACTTTTAACCTTATTTTTAAATTTGCCTCATCCTGCCTGATTCTAGGCTTTTTGGCAAATATTTGCTTTTTGAAGCCTTATGACGAAGACTCGATTATCAAATTCTGAACATGAGAAAATATGTGATGCCTTTAAAAAGGTTTTTACGCCCGATGATCAGCTGTGGCTATTTGGATCAAAAGTGAATTTGTCGGCAAAAGGGGGTGATATTGATTTATATGTTGAAACTGAATTCGATGTCTCAAAAGTTGTACAGCTTGAACTGCAGTTTTCAAAGGAACTGTTCTATCGGCTTGATGACCGTAAAATCGATGTGGTTATCCACTATAAAGATGCCCCTGAAACGTTGATTTTTCAAATAGCAAAAAAAACAGGAGTCCGCTTGGTATGACGAAAACGGTTCTTTTTAGTGTTCTTGATGTCTGTAAAATCCATGAACGGCGGCTGCAAACAGCCCTTGAGTATTTGAACCCTGTCTTTCCCTTGTCTGAATCTCGATTATTGGCCTTAAAAAACGAAGATATCGTTTATGTTGATTCCTTAATCGGTCGGTTTGCTAAATTGCAGGACCTGATAGGCTCAAAAGTTTTCCCACTTTTAGTGGACTCTATGAGGGAAAATGTCAAAGGATCCTCCTTTATTGATCTGCTAGAACACCTGGAAAAAATAGAGCTTATTGAATCGGTTGAGTTTTGGCTTGAACTTCGAAAGGTTCGAAATTTTGTTTCCCACGAATATCCTGATAACCCAAAATTGATGGTCGATCATTTAAATCAAATTTACAAGGCAACTCTAAAGTTATTGACCTATTGGCAGGGTCTTCATAGTCGCATTCAAACCATAAATCTTCCAGATTAAAAAGCATTTCATGACCCCTTCATTCCTCCCCCAAACTGGTCGTCAACTCGCCAAACGGCTTTTAACAGAACACGTCAAGCCTTACCGTTCTTTGTTTGCTTTGGCCTGTTTGTTTATGATTGTTGCGGCGGCTGCGACAGCGGCTTTACCGTATTTATTGCAACCTGTTTTTGACCGGGTTTTTACAGCTGTTGACAGCCGGTTGCTTTTTATTTTTTGTGGGGCTGTTTTCTTATCTTTTTTTGTGAAGGGGTTGGCGTCTTACGGTGAATCGGTGGTTATGACCTATGTTGGGCAGAAAATTATTTCTGACATTCAAAAACGGGTTTTCAACCATCTGATGCAAGCAGATCTGGCTTTCTTTCATCGCGTCACCAGTGGTGAATTATTATCGCGTTTTACCAACGATGTGAACATTATGCGCAACGCCATTGCGAATGTAATTATTGGTTTGGGCAAAGATTCCTTCACCTTGATTTTTTTAATTGGCGTGATGTTTTATCGTGATTTTTCGCTGGCGTTGGCCACCTTTATTATTTTCCCGACAGCTGTTATTCCCATCGCCCGCATAGGGCGAAAAATGCGCAAAGTGACTGACCGCACGCAAACAGAATTGGGGTCTTTTACCATGCAACTGACGCAGCTTTTTCAAGGCATGCGGGTGGTGAAAGCCTATGGCATGGAACAAACCGAGTCTAATCGGGCAGGAAATGCCATCGACAAAATTTTCAAGTTGATTTATAAAACGGCCAGAGTCCGATCAGCATCCCACCCGGTTGTGGAAACATTAGGGGGGCTGGCGATTATTGTGGTGATCGCCTATGGCGGCTGGCAGGTGATGCACCATAACCGGACAACTGGGGAGTTTATTTCGTTTATAGGGGCGATGCTGCTGATTTATGAACCCTTAAAACGCCTGAGCAATTTAAATTCAAACCTGCAAGAAGGGTTGGCGGGCGCCGCGCGGGTATTTGAGATTATTGACACACCGTCTGCCATTACGGATCCTGCGCATCCTCACCCTCTTGACCGTGCACAAGGGCGTGTGGTGTTTGACCAGGTTGGTTTTGGCTATACACCGTTTAAGAAAGCTTTAGAGGGGTTAAGCTTTACCGTTGAGCCAGGAAAAACAATCGCTTTTGTGGGGCCCAGTGGGGCAGGGAAGTCGACGATTATTAACCTGATGCCTCGGTTTTATGACATTACAGAGGGGAAAATTTTAATCGATGGTCACGACGTGCGTTCCCTTACCCTACAGGATTTGCGTCGTCAGATTGCGTTGGTCAGCCAAGAGATTTGTTTGTTTGATTTAACGATTGCGGACAACATCGCCTATGGCAATCCTGATGCTTCTTTAGATGATATTCATAAGGCTGCTAAAGCCGCGGCGGCTTCGGAATTTATTGAAAAACTGCCAGATGGGTACGATACGTTTGTTGGCGAAAATGGTGTTAGGTTGTCTGGTGGTCAGCGCCAGCGGATTGCCATTGCCCGGGCCATGTTAAAAAATGCGCCTATCTTGTTGTTGGACGAGGCCACGTCGGCCCTTGATACCGATTCTGAACGTCAGGTTCAAACCGCCTTGAAAACATTGATGAAGGGGCGGACAACCTTGACAGTTGCCCACCGTTTGTCAACCGTGGTTGATGTTGATCATATCTACGTGTTGGACGATGGCCGCATTCAAGAACAAGGCAACCATGCCCAACTGTTGGCTTTAGACGGAATTTACGCCCGCCTGTGGCAGGCGCAGTCGGTTGCGGTCGTGCCCCTATAGAAAATAACGCCCGAAATTTGGAAGGCCAAACCTGGTTGCCAGACCAACCAACTCAGCCGGTGTAAGGAAATCCTTTTCAACCAATTCACCAAGCATAGTTTCTTTGACTTGATATCTGGAAAACAGATATTTTTCCGCTAACTGCTGAAGATCAAAATCTTCAAGGTTTAATTCAAGTTTAGAAAGTCCTAGAAAAATTAAAATATCTATACTTAGTTGCTGTTCTTTCGTGTGATGGCGACCAAAGAAAGCGTCAGAAAGCCTCATTCGTTGTTTTCGTGCATCCCAGAAAAAGTATTCAGCGGGTACAGCTCCCAACGACGTAATTTGTGCTTCCTCTAGGCTACCATAAGCAGCATCAAATCCACGACTTTCTATATGGGATTTTATATCATTAACTAAGGTCACTATAATACCTGCACACCTTCTTGCTTCCTGTTTAGAAGGGCGCGGGTTTGGTTTGGGGGCATTTCTCAGTAATCCCTTATCACGCTCCATTTGTGCACCCATCTCATCAATGATCGACCCGGTTATTGATGTTACTGGCATTAGAGTCAGCATAGACAGCGTCAAAATAGTTTTTTTCATAAACTTTCCTTTCAAAATTAATTATATGCACTTGCGTCGCGTTTTTTAGTTTACCGTATAGACATTTTCGCAATAAAAATTGTCTACGTCTTTAAAAAAGGAAAGTCAATAATTTTTTTTAAGGAATGAAAGAAAGGGTCTGTGAGCACGAACAGAACCTTGGCGTGTGCCAACTGTTTCTAATAGCTAGTTCAGGCGGGATTTACACCCGCCTGAAGCTAGCTCAATCTTAGATAGTAGAAGAGACAGAATCTGGAGTAGAGGCTTGTGTTTCAGGAAAATGACGACCAAAGTCCGTGATACCATAGCTAATGGCATTTGCAATCAGTGTCTTTTGCTCAAATTTATATTTTGTTGCTAAGCCATCAATGTCAGCCTTTTCAAGCTCCAATTCAATTTTGGCCGCTGCCAAAAAATGGAAAATTTCTTCTGTTTTTTCCAACTCTGCAACGTAATAGGAGCTTTTTTCACGTGTTCCGGATATTTTTAGAATGTGCGAAAAAAAGTCCTCCATAGGAACTTTTGCCAACAAAGCCTTCATGCTAGGTCTCTCCTTAAGCTGTTCAAAGACTGTATTTTTTGTAGAAAAAGATATTACAAATTGTTCCAGTGGTATCATTGGAAACTCTATCTGAGAAGTGGTCCTTTTGTGTCGGTGTGTTCGTTTTTGAGGTCTTTCCTTATGATTGACAGTGTAATAATCCATACTGAGTAGTTGATCGTTGGTAATAACCATCAATCCCAACCCCATTAATGCGGTTTTCTTCATAATTCTAATTGCTGATTTTATATTGAAAGCGACATAATTATAAATCAAAAAGCGTAAATAAATCGTTAATATTTATTTGTTAATATTTATTTTATTTGGTTTTTATTCTGAGGAAGAAAAAATTACAAAAGCGACTGCTTTTTACTTTAAGGGTATAAACAGAACATTCGGATGATCAACGCTGACAACTTTGTAATGAAAGTCAGGACGTTTCTGTTTGAACACTTCTAAATCATGAAGGCGACCGATGGCCCAAATTTTATAGCCCACCTGTTGGGCTTTTTGCCATTGCTGTAAAAAGGCGTCTTCATTCATCATCCATTCTGTGGTGTCTTCAACAGTTGTCCCAAAATCCAACTCGCCCTTTGCACCGACAACCATTACCCGTTGCTGGCTGTATAGGGGCAAATCTTGGTAATAAGTTAAAAAGCTGGCAACTGGTTCGCCTACCTTTTGTTGATCTAGAATGATACTCACAAGCCCTTTAAGTGAGGGTCTTTGGACATGGGGAGCAGCAGCCCCTAAAATGATTGTCATGATGACGGCCGTTACGCCAATGCTGGCTATGGCAATTTTAATAGCTTGGCGTTTTAGACAAAGAATTACCAATAAACCGTGCGCTACAAACAAGCCGCTTAAAGCATAAATAAAGGGTAGCAGAGCGACTTTTCCATCTAAAACGTCAGGAATGGCAGCAGGCAAGATAAGCCCCACTGTTCCCAAGGTGATCATGACAAAGCTGTGTTGATAAAAAATAGTCCGTGACGATGACAGATAGGCTTGACGCAGACTGTTACCTATTAGAAGCGCTAGGGGCGGGAAGATAGGCAAGATATAGGGAATAAGCTTAGAGTTTGAAACAGAGAAAAATAACAAAACCCAGGCTGTCCAAATCCATAGAAAGCTGTGGCGCCCCTCGTCATGGCGAACGAACGAAGTGAGTCTGCCCATCCATGTCTTTTCCTGGATCACCACGTCGCCTGCGGCTCCTCGTGATGACAAAAGAACCGTTAACCGACTTTGGTTTTGAACACATCCCGTTCAGCGAAAAGACCGAACGGGTTAAGGATTTATTCTCTAAGGTCGCCTATCGTTATGATCTAATGAACGACTTGATGAGCCTGGGCCTACATCGGTGCTGGAAAAAGTCGTTTATCCATCGTTTACCGCTTCAGCCTGAATCCCGTATTTTAGATGTTGCCGGGGGAACTGGTGATATCGCGTTGCAATTACAAAAAGCGTATCCCCATTTAAGATTAGAAATTTCTGTTTGTGACTTAACACCATCGATGCTGGAAGAGGGGCGCGATAAAGCCATTAATCAAGGGTTGTTAAAAGGCTTAGATTGGTTTTGTGGCAATGCTGAACAGTTGCCATGGCCCGATGACAGTTTTGATATTTATACCGTTGCCTTCGGCATGCGCAATATCGCCGACAAACCCCAAGCTTTGAAAGAAGCCTGGCGCGTTTTAAAACCAGGGGGTTGGTTTTTCTGTTTAGAATTCAGTCAGGTGACCATCGCGCCCTTAGCAAAACTTTATGATGCGTATTCCTTTCGGATTTTACCGAAGGTTGGTCAATGGGTATCAAACAACCAAGAGGCTTATCAATATTTGGTGGAAAGCATTCGCCAATTCCCCAATCAACAGCAATGGCAACAAGACATCCAGCAGGCAGGATTTCAACAAGTTAGCTTTGAAAATTGGTCGGGCGGGATTGTTGCTTTGCATTGGGCTCAAAAAGCATAGTCAAACCCCTTGCCATTTCAAAAATTTTAATCCTATAATTTTATTAAAAATAAGCCCTCTTGGAGTCCTGCATGGATTCACGACCCCTTTCCCCCCACTTACAGATTTACCGGTGGCAACTGACATCTGTGTTATCGATTTTGCATCGGTTAGCAGGCATGGCCTTGTTGGGGTTTATTGTCGGTGTTGTTGCCTGGTTGTTTATTCTAAACCAAGGCCCCCACAATTATGAAATTTTTACAGATTTTCTTGCCACATGGCCAATGAAAACCATGGTTATGCTTTTGATCATTTCCTTAAACTATTACCTCTTTAGCGGCATTCGCTATTTATGTTGGGACAGCGGTTGGGGTTTGGATTTAAAAGATGTTTATCGCAGTGGTTGGCTGGCATTGGCGTTAACCTTTTTCACCAGTTTTATCATTTGGATATTCTTATGAAACTTAAACCCCATCATCATTGGCAACTGCACAGACTCTCGTCCCTGTTTTTGACAGTCACCCTGCCCTGCTTAGGCATTTTCTTATTAACCTTAAAAGGGTCAAACTATCACCAAGTCATGATGATGTTTCGAAACCCCGCCCTTGCGGCTTTTTTAGGGTTAACCATCGCTGTTGGTTTGTACCATACAATGTCGGAATTCCAGGTCATCATTCGTGACTACCTAAGGGATTCAAAGGCCAAAGTTGCCCTTGGCTTGGTTTATACGACGGCGATTTTTCTGATGGCCGTTGCCCTTTATAGCTTGATAGGAATCATGTACCGATGAGCCGTTTTATTGATCACCAATATGATGTCATTGTGGTTGGCGCTGGGGGGGCTGGCTTGCGGGCCACCTTAGGCATGAGCGCACAAGGTTTAAAAACCGCCTGCATCACCAAAGTTTTCCCCACCCGCAGTCATACGGTCGCGGCCCAGGGTGGCATTAGTGCAGCGTTGAACAATATGGGTGACGGCGATGATTGGCGTTATCATTTTTACGATACGGTGAAAGGATCTGATTGGTTAGGCGATCAAGATGCTATTGCCTATATGTGCCGCCATGCCAAAGAGGCTGTTTTAGAATTAGAACATTTTGGTGTCCCTTTTTCCCGTACTGATGAAGGTAAAATTTACCAACGTTCCTTTGGGGGTCATACCCTAGAGGAAGGAAAATCCCCTGCCAAGCCCGCCTGTGCTGCGGCTGACCGTACGGGACATGCGATTCTTCATACCCTTTATCAGCAATGCCTTAAGCATCAATCAGAGTTTTTTATTGAATATTTTGTACTTGATTTACTCATGCAGGATGACCGGTGTGTGGGCGTGATTGCCTGGTGTTTAGAGGATGGCACGTTGCATCGGTTTCAGGCACATATCGTGGTTTTGGCAACCGGCGGGTATGGGCGTATTTATTTTTCTTGCACCTCTGCCCACATATGTACCGGCGATGGCAATGCCATGGTGTTGCGGGCTGGCCTGCCTTTGCAAGACATGGAATTTGTCCAGTTCCACCCCACCGGCATTTATGGATCGGGTTGCCTAATTACGGAAGGCGCCCGGGGTGAAGGGGGATACCTGGCCAATGCCAAGGGCGAACGCTTTATGCAAAATTATGCCCCCCATGCGAAAGATTTAGCATCCCGCGATGTGACCAGCCGTGCCATTGCGACAGAGATTATGCAGGGCCGTGGCGTTGGCCCCCATCAGGATCATGTTTATTTGCACCTGGAACATATTGATCCCGACGTTATTAAGGAACGGTTGCCCGGCATTTCTGAAACAGCCCGCATTTTTGCCGGCATTGACGTCACCAAAAACCCCATTCCTGTTTTACCGACCGCTCACTATAACATGGGTGGCATCCCCACAAACATTCATGGAGAAGTCATTAAGGACAACACCGGAACCATTGTGCCTGGATTAATGGCCATTGGTGAGGCGGCCTGTATATCTGTGCACGGGGCTAACCGGTTGGGAACCAATTCTTTATTAGACTTAATTGTTTTTGGCCGGGCAGCAGCCCTTAAGGCCAAAGACCTTATTCAACCGGGCACACCCCACAGTGCGTTGAATAAAGACCAAGGCGAAGCATCGTTCATACGCATCGAGCGTCTGCGCTGCGCCAAAGGAACCATCACCACCGGGCAACTGCGCCTGTTGATGCAAAAAGTTATGCAACACCACTGCGCTGTTTTTCGCAACCATGATTTGCTGGAACAAGGCATTCAACAGCTAACGTTGCTCAACCAAACTCTGGCAGATATTCAGGTTAACGATCGGTCACTGATTTGGAACACCGACCTTTTAGAAGCACTTGAGCTGGAAAATTTGATGTTACAGGCCCAGGCCACCATTCGATCGGCCCAATTTCGAACCGAAAGCCGTGGTGCCCATGCACGGGATGACTACCCTAAACGTGACGACCAACGCTGGCTGCACCACACCCTTTATTGGCATGCTTCCGATAAAAAACCGCGCTTTGAAAAACGGCCTGTTCGGTTCGCAACATTAAATGATGCCGTCGATACTTTGGCCCCTAAAGAACGGGTGTATTAGGCTGGACTTTCTAAATCTTTATGTCCCCTTTCAATCGTGCATAAGAAAAACCTTGAAATAGTCTGGGACCATGACTATATAAGCTAGATACTTTCTATTTTACTGAGTATCGTAAATGAATTCTAAGTTCCCTGCCTTCCTGGTTGCTTTTTTATTATTAATCTCTGGTTCTTTAACGACTGCAACCGTTGTTGATTCGCCGCCTGACGCAAGACCTGTTTATCAAAAGCCGGCGCCAATGGGTGCCTTGGACTGGATTCAGTACTTAGAGGATGAACGGGACCAAGCCGATATTGCGGGAGATTACGCAGGATTCAAAGCCATCACAGACGAAATTTCTGCCACCATCGCCGGGAAACATGGTTTTTCTGAAGAGAGGGCTACACCAGAAGAAGAATTAGCCATTATTCATTCCATTACCCGTACACGTCATAGGTTTATGGGCCAGCGTCATATGTTGCATGATCGTTACTTAGGTTATGACCGTGCACAAACCACCACCTTTTTGCAAACAGATGCACGGTTTAAAGATCACATGGCCGCCGTATTGGCGATTGATGCAATGGTTATGAAAGCCATGAATGATGATGATTTTTCAGATGATTGGGCTGATACAAAAAAAGACCCTCAAGAGCTTATACCTGGCATTATTGCCCATGCTCAAAA
>Ga0209550_10003931_pt1 | contig 14110 bp, 12 predicted proteins | sample LauGreSuBDMM15SN_2_FD_187567 | JGI IMG/M metagenome (GOLD analysis project Ga0209550, IMG submission 187567) | Freshwater lake microbial communities from Lake Michigan, USA - Su13.BD.MM15.SN (SPAdes) (version 5) | ecosystem: Environmental > Aquatic > Freshwater > Lake | place: Lake Michigan...
ACTCGCGAAACCGTCATCGATGGCAAGCCATTCCTCATCGACCAGCACAATAACCTTTATGATCCCGCTTCGCATGAGTTTGTTCGCCAAATCTAAATTATTCCTTTCTAAAAAACTTGTATTTATTGTCTATTTGTTTTTTTCTTTTTCTTCTTTATCAACATGACCAGTGTCTTTTGACACTCCCTTTCATTATTTTTTCATGAAATTTTCTGGAAGTTCTTTTAATTCCCACAATAAACCGTTTGGGGGTGCGTTACTTTCGTCATAACCTATTCTAGCGCCTAATTCTGGCGTAGGCGTCAATCTCGAACCTTTGTACGCCTTTGTAGGTGAACTAATAAATTTGTTTTCAATCCAAGGTTCTAAACATAAATGTGTTAAATTGGACTTATTATCATCTAAGTTTACACGCGTGCATATTGTATATTTATCGTCATGTTTTGTTAATTTCCATAATGTTCTCGTCGATCCTTCAGATGGCTTTTCAATCAAGTTCACATTTTTCCCCAAATTTGACGATCTATTATGAGATGTTATGCATTTATTGTTACTGTTACATATTAATGTACCCTCAAATTCGCCCGTTTTATTTTTCTTTGCATATAAATTCCATTTCTCGCCCCCATTGTACTCCCATAGCGTCGTATTAGTTGTGGCATCTGACTTTGCTGATATATGCGTTTTGTCCTTTGGCGAATTGCTAAGTATTGAGTGCTTCAATACTATATCTCTTGCTTCCATCTGACCTGGAATTGCAGGAATAGCCGTGGGCTGGGGCTGGGGCTGTGACTGGGACTGGGACTGGGACTGGGACTCAGACTCAGACTCAGACTCAAGTGTGGAAACAGGGGGAGTTGTGGGCGTTTTAGATATTTCTAGTCCTGTCAATGTTTTTATTTTTGAATATGCAGCATTAGGATCTATTTTTACTTTGGAATAGTGTGCCACGTAATCACCCGAACTGCCTGTTATCAAAAGAGTAGCGATATCCGGAGGACCTTTCTCCACGCAGCTTTTGGCAAACTCTGTTATTGAAGACGATTGAGGAATGCTATTTACTGCCAAATCTAGGGGGGTAAAGTCTTTTATATCGGTTAAGTTATACCAACCTCTATCAATAGGATCCCTCATTCCCTCTTTTATATCTAATAATAACAAACATCCCGTAATTATTGTCATTATTATTATCAATAATATTGAAACCACAAATATTTTAATAATCATTATAATATTTACATACATTTTACCATACATTCATAATACCATTGTTTAATCTTTGCAAAAATTTATATATATTCGTTTTCTCCACTAACTTCATTTTTTCTAAACTATTTCCGTTTTCATATATTTCACCTGTCAATTCTATTATCAATTTCTGTAGCTCCCTTATCATCAATCTTTCGTTTTCCTGGGTTTTGTTTTCGAGAGTAGAATTCGTTACAAAAACATATCTATTATTAATTTTATAAATATTTTGAACAGATAATCCGCTAATTTCAATATTCAAAAAATCAATATAAGAAAGTTGTATGTAGACGTCCTTTATTATTTTTTCCAAATCGCCATATTTCAACCCGGATTTGAAACTGGTTATGCTTTTAGGTTTTAACAAAAAAGAAGCTAACTCGGTTTCGACACCAATTGTCTTCTCCTTTGTCGTTTTTTTTATTTCTAATTGAAAAACTTCTTTTTGTGAATATGCATTCCCAATAACACTATTAAACCTAGTTTCAGTTTTGTCAACCAAAGACCCCATCTTTTCGTTTAAAGTCTTCACGCTAGAGTCTACTATATTTTCACTGTGATCAATAACTGCATCTATTGAAGATTTCCCTCCACGCTTAACCTCGACATCGCTACTATTAATTATTTCTAAATCAAGCAACGAAAAATAGTCACGATTATACAGTTCTTCGTAACCCGGATTTTTATCAATTTCAATTATTATTGAAGGACCTGTATCCGAAATGTTAACCATCAATATAAAGATTCCCTATATTTTTACACCCAGCGCCTTAACTCAAGTTTTGTAGAAATATAACATCCAAACATTACCCACATTGCGCGAGAATTCAAAGATCCGTTGTAAATTATCCATCCTAGCGCCTCGCAGTGCGGAGACGGCACCAGAAACGCTGATGCTATAAATCCACGAATCGACAAAGGCGCGCAAACGTTAGAATAAATATGAACGGACGCATAATGAACAACCATCCACACAAAATATATCGTCACACAATTAAGTGCGGGGCGAATTACGTCGTAGTTTTCGCTTATCATATTTCTAGTCATTTTTACGGCAAACATCATTGATATTCTTGTTGTGTTTAATTTTGATATATCTATCCCATAATCAAATCAATTTTCCAAAACTTCGGTCCATTCCTGCAAAGTTTCATTTGAAATAAAAGGAAGATCGACATGAGATTCCCATAAGTATCTACAGAACGTCCATTTATAATCATATTCAGTTGGATACAAATGTGAATATTTATCCGACTGAAGAATGCCCCTATTTTTTGACGACATCATGCCATGGTAAGCTCTTGGAAAAACATAAGCCATTTGCACACTCGATGTTACCGATTCGCGATTTTCTGCAATGAATGTAAAGTCACTCGCGGGAACACGAACAACAAGATCTTTTAACAAAGGGGGATAATGATATTCGTATTTCCATTTCCAATCTGGACAATCTACAGTATAATATTTGAAAACCCACTCGAGCCCTTCTAAATAATTTTTACATATACGATCCACGCAATTTGCGGTTGACTTATGAAAAAGAGATTTGTAATACCTCGATTCCCATCCTTTTTCACTAGGGCATATGTAAATTTCATCACCTCTGTATATTACCGGGACGCTTTGTAAAGTAAAATCCCGATCAGATTCGATCTCTGTCTTCCAAGTGCGTTTATCCCATTTTTTCCTTGTTTCGTATTCTTGTAGAATATACTCATGCTCGTTTTTGGAAAGCTCGCTAATAAAGAGATGGAGCCATTTCCACTGTATTTTGTTATCAATTTGTGATATAAATCCACGGTCCGCTTTGTTTCCTATGTTGTTTCTATAAGTATCCATTAATATTTGCATCCCATGCGTCCTAATATTCAAACTAGGAAAGTGTGGCAAAAAATCGTTCCCTAAAAAGAAACATAACATAACGTAATCATATATCCTAGACTCTTCGGAAAATTCACAGCGCATTTCGAGCAAAATGGATTTAGATAATTTAACTATGTCCATAAAACAACAAGATTTAGACTCATTTTCAATAGACGATATACTGTTCAAACTTTTAGCGAACTCGGGTGTTTCTCGGAATATATAAAATTCCTTGAACTTTGAACAGTGAAAAATAGACAACATAATAAGATCAGAGTCTAATCCGTAAACAAACCCGGTATCATGCGGCTCTATATCCTGATTCCGAATATGACGGAAGATTTTATGCTCACCCTCTCCAGGTTCATTTGAACTCGATACAATTATATCAATCCCAGAACTATCGTTTTTGAAATGTGCATGGACCCTTTCAGAAAGGGATTTCATAAATATTGTCCCTGGAGTTATATTAGCAGTGGACCAACCGCTTGTATTAACATTTACATTTTTATACCTACGACTCCGTTGTTGCTCCATTTTAGCAAGAGGTGCAACGCCGTCAAACGCAATGTAAACTGATTTACTGGGACTTATCATATCGATAAAAAATTCGATTTTATTGATCACGTTATCGATAACTACTTTTTCATAAAATTCAGAAGACGCGAACTCTTCAAATGACAACCCCCTTACAATATCGTATATTATAGAATTACAATCCATGTAAAGATGATCAAATATCATTCCACTCGATCTCAGCGAGGCGATGTTTCGTATAATATTCGAATAATTGTTAATAATATACGAAAAATAACTCGGTATTCCCATTTAGTCTAAGTGATATACCAGGAAATGTTTATGTCATTTTTACTTAATAAATTAATATGCAGATCTAATCTATACAAGACAGCGGTAATGTTATCTAAAAAAAAAAAATCTGATTCAACGTCGCTAAAGATAACACGAGAAATGAAAAATATAAACCCTACGGTCGAAAATTTTCAAAATTTCATAAGCGAAAAGGTATCGAGAATTTACGACATTATTCAAAAAACTATATTATCAATACAACGACATAAGCTTCTAGATATATTTAGCAACAGTGATTTGATTTCAGCACTTGATTCATTAAACGATTTATATAACAAAACATTATCTCTCTCCTCCAAAAAAGTTACATCTTTGCCTGAAATCGACGTAGTTATGGCAGATTTACAGTTTATTTTTGATAAACTATCGATGGTAATATTCAATTTTGGAACCAGAGACATAAACGACATATTATACGTAACTATAGGCGGAGATTTCGATATAAAAGAAAAATTATCAGAAGAAATCGTGGAAAAATTAGAATTACTAAAATACGTTTCTTTTATTGGATATAAAATTTTAACATACAAATCGAAACAAGAATTTCATTCCAGCGAAAATGAAAGCCCTCTGTGTTGCGATAAAATTGTCGAGAATAACATAAATCTTGAAAACTCGAATCAATTGGAATGTTACGATCCAATAGTTATTAGCAGATCATTTCATCATTCGATATTTGGAATAAGAATTGCCGTAAAAAATGAAAAAGATGGAAAAATATTGTTATTGTCGGGGTCAGTAGACGACATTTCTATTGATTGGCTATCTGAAAACAAATACATCAAGTCTAGAAAACTCGAAATAGAAAAATTAGTTCAAAATAAAAATAATCAAGATATTGACGTTACTATTATGAACAGGCTGTTGGAATCATTTACCCTTAAAGATATTCTTGTTCTTGGAAAAGGCGATATCTATAAAAAATATATTACATTAATGAAAGACGTTCAATTCGCGAAGACGAATAGGATCGAAACTATAATAAAATATTTCACCGACATGGACGTTATTCATCAGCGCAAAATGATTATCAATCTACTAATTTATAACAAGGACTTAGAAATTCAATATATTGCTTATATGCTTTACGATTTGATATCAACAACTGGAAGCGATTCAATCCATGTAGATTCGACCGAACAAAAAATAATATATGATAGTTTCCCTTGGAAAATAAAGATTTTTTTCAAAGAAGCAATGAAAAACACCATACAGTATTCGCAAGAAACGTTAAATAAAGCTGACATGAATCGAGTTTCACTGGAGCAACAAATTGTTTTGATGAGAACGAATGAGTCCATAAAAGATAGGGCTATTGCAAAATTAAAAGAGATCAAAGGAAAACCAGACGACCAAGGCAATAAAGCAAAACAATATCTCGAAGGTTTATTAAGAATTCCATTTGGAATTTATAAAGTTGAACCGGTTTTAAAAATAATAGGCAATCTGAATAAAAAATTCATAGATTTTTCGAAAGTCAATGGTATTGTTTCCAATCCGAAAAAGAAATACACGGCATTTGAGATGTCTAATTATTTGCGATCTTTTGAAAATTCGACAACTCCGTCGATCAATGAATTCATTCGTTCTTATATCGGTCTTTTAAACAAGGCGTCTCTTCTCACCGCTGCAAATTTCATAGATGAAATCAATAATTCCAAGGCTAAAATATCTAAAAAAACAAAAAAGGAACTCATTGAATTTGTCAATTCTTCTCTGGGAAACATTGAAAACTCTGACCTCAAATATAAGTTGCATAAAAATATAACGGCTATCGGTGGTGATTCACTCAATAACAATCCCATGCATCAATATGACGTCTCAAAGTCAATAGGCTTGGACATCAAAAAAATAAACGACAGTATCGTCGAAATAACACAGACCTTAGATAACTCAATTTATGGTCACACTCATGCCAAAACCCAGATTCTTAAAATAATCGCTCAGTGGATAAACGGAGAACAATCTGGATATTGCTTCGGATTTGAAGGTTCTCCGGGCGTGGGTAAAACTTCCTTAGCAAAACGGGGTCTCGCGAAGTGTCTTCAGGACGAAATAGGCGAATCTCGACCATTTGCATTTATCGCATTAGGCGGGTCATGTAATGGATCAACATTAGAAGGTCATAATTATACTTATGTCAATGCGCAGTGGGGAAAAATTGTTGACATTCTCATGGAAACAAAATGCATGAATCCTATTATTTATATAGATGAATTGGACAAGGTTAGCAAAACTGAACAGGGGAAGGAAATAATTGGGATATTAACGCATCTCATAGACTACACACAAAACGACGAATTCCAAGATAAATACTTCAGTGGCATCCCCATCGATTTGTCCAAAGCTCTTTTTATTTTTTCGTACAACGACCCGGAACAGATTGACAGAATCCTCTTGGACAGGATTCATCGCATCAAGTTCGATAATTTATCGTCTGACGATAAGCGTATTATTGTAAACGACTTTGTTCTCCCGGAAATAAATCGAAAAATGGGATTCGATAATATAATCGAGTTACCAAAAGAAACAATCGATTATATCATTGAGTTTTACACAATGGAGTCTGGAATACGCAAACTGAAAGAAATATTATTTGATTTGTACGGCGAGATTAATATAGAATTACTTAGGGCGTCCGGAATAGATTCACATGAAACAATAGAAATTCCAATAATAGTTCAAGTTTCAGATCTTGGTAAAAAGTATCTTAAAAAATACTCCCGCATTCACGAAAAACTTGTCCATTCCGTTCCTACAATTGGAGTTATCAATGGTCTTTGGGCAAACGCTCTTGGAAAAGGCGGGATTATACCCATTGAAGTGTCATTCTTCCCATCATCTACGTTTTTAGAGCTAAAGCTCACTGGATTACAAGGCGACGTAATGAAAGAAAGTATGAATATAGCAAAAACTGTGGCTTGGACATTAACATCCGACGAAATAAAACGTGCACTCATGGAAATGTTTGAGACAACCAAGAATCAGGGATTACACATTCACTGCCCCGAGGGCGCAGTTTCCAAGGACGGACCGTCTGCAGGTGCAGCGATAACCTTGTCGATTTATAGTTTATTTAATAAAATTAAAATTTCAAATACTATAGCCATAACCGGGGAAATTAATTTACAGGGAAACATAACCGCAATTGGCGGTCTAGACGTGAAAATTATGGGAGGAATGCGTGCGGGAGTCAAGAAATTCATGTACCCGAAAGAAAATCAACGTGATTTTGAAGATTGCCATGCAAAACATAAAGATTTTTTTGAAGAACGCGGCATTGAATTCCAAGACGTTTCCCAAATACAAGACGTTTTTCAACATGTCTACGAAACCGAAAATAATCGGTGACAATTATCTATGCATACTATAATATATAATGGATCTGAATATTGTTAATATAGCGTATTTGTTTTTCAGACTCGCGCCTTTTATAATTGTTAGCTATTTCACGCTACAATCCATATTTAATCAAGATTTGAAAGGTCTTATATATTTAGTAGGATTGATAATAGCGACGGTGTTTACCATTATCATCGGAAACATTATACCGAAACCAGACGTGTCACTCGCTCCAACAACTGATGAATCCAAAAAGTATTCAAAGATTAAATGTAACACGCTAACGTTGGGCTCAAATGAACCGCTTTCAAGACTGCCATTGAGTCAAACCACATTTGGTTACACACTTGCTTATTTGTCTTATTTTATAGGCGTTAACAATCTCACAACTCAAAATATACCCATGTTTGTTATTTTCCCAACGTTGATATTGGCGGATATATTCTGGAGCGTTTCCAATAGCTGTTCTTCAAATGAATTGCTATTATCGGCTCTCATTATAGGCGGAGGTGTTGGTGCCATTTGGGGATTAATTATTGATTCCACGAATATGACCAATCTAACCTATTATAGTGGAGTTAGCAACAATGAAGTGTGCTCACAACCTAAACGCAGCCTTTACCGTTGCAGGACCGTAAAGAAAAATAGCGCTTCTACACCAAGTTCGTAAATTTCGTTTATCTATACACGACATTTACATGTTAAAATGACTTATGTTCAATGTCAACCAAGACCGAATATTCGCAATCGATGTAGTCCTATATAAAAAATTAACACTTAGCTTCGACGACGAAGAAGATCGGTCATAAGCTTGGAAAAAATTTTGTATTATTGCAACTGTATTTGCTAAGACGTATTTATTGTCCAATTCAGATTGTGAAAACAGGGGGAAATTTTTCCTAGAATTTACCGAATTGTGAAATCGAAATAATAAATCTTTCAGATTTTGTTTCGTTTGAATAGAATCAAGATTTACGCCGTTCATATATCTTGTGGCGTGACCAGCGCAATCGGGACAAGGCAAATTCGAACAAATGGTTATAATAATATTCAACAACTCTTTTCTAACAATGGAAAACGATTCGTCTTTTACCTTTTCAGCTAATGTGTGAAATAAATACCATGTTGGGGCACCCCATCTCATCTTTCCAGATTGTTCTTGTTTTATTATTTCTCGTTCTGATTCGGAAATGGGTTTAGGCGACTGTTGAATTACTAAACTCGTTGTTAAAAATCGCATATCCGGAACGTGACCAATTTTAGACGAATATTGCATTTTCATTTGTTATTTATATATAGTTTTCATAATAAAAAAATATAAAAATTATAACAATATATATTATATGGACTCAAAGGAACATCTTATCAAAAATATCAAAGAATGGGTAAGAATTGACAATGAAATTAGGACTCTGCAAAAGGAACTCGTCACAAGAAAGACGGAAAAGAAAACTATATCGGCATCTTTGATGGAAATTATGAAGCAGAATGAGATAGATTGTTTTGACACTAAGAACGACGGTCAGATAGTCTATTCAAAAAAAAACGTCAAGAAACCTATAACAAAAAAGGTTTTGCTAAATATTTTATCGAAATATTATCAAGGAAACGCGTCTAAAGCCGAAGAGGTCAATAATTACATATTAGAGAACCGCGAAACGTTGGTCAAAGAAACTATTCTAAGGAAATTCAGCGATTGATTATGCGAGACCAAATTCGGGTATTTTATATTTGGCGCCATCCTTGATGCATTTTGCAACTATTCGCGGATTCCTCTTTCCTTCTAGAACATCCTCGGTTTTATATACATTATTTGACTTATCTATATAGTAAACTATTCCCATTATCTCTTCTGCAAAAACCTCTACCTTTTGCAAAACATCCGAAGACGCGTCAATTGATTCATCTCGCTGAATGGTTCCGTGAGGAGTTCCCTTAAAGTGAGTTCCGCAAAACTCGCTTGCGTCTTTACATCTCCTTGTGCATTGCTCTCCATTAGCCCTCTTTGCGACACACCTATTTTGAACAGGTATTGCGTTTTTGATACGCTTCCTCTTTGCGAAATCATCCTTCTGAAGTGTCAGTCTATTGTAATCGTATACAAATTCCGCCAATTCAGCGGACTTGCGTTTGTCCTCAAATGATAGTTCTATTATTTTATTACGAATTTCGTCTTTGAATTTCGTAATATGTTCCTCGATTCGGGTATTGACACGTTTCTCCATGATTTATGCTATTTGATATAACACTATACTCTCAAACGTCGATTCAATTTTATCGCAACAACGAGTTATGTTATGGTTCACGTTCAGTTGAATCCCATCTTATTGGACGAATCTTTGTTCCTCCGTCATACGGAACCGCGTAGTTATTGTCTAAAAGCCATTTATTGATATGTTCCCCGTCACAGTAAACGTCTGCCAACAGGCGTCCATATTTCTCAATTGAAACGTTATTTAATAACACGATTCGACCTAAAATTCTTGCCGACAGGGCGTTTCTTGCAATTTCAGCCTCTTCCTTCTCCGCAAAAGAATGAGCTTTGATTTCCGCACAATCAATTCCCCTCAACCTCACTGAAAAACGATATATCGTATCGCAAGCGGGAATTCTCGAGGCAATGGTAATAGTGTCTCCGTCGTAAACTTTCACTACCTTCCCAAAAGAAACGTCAGGTATATATTTTTCCGTATCTTTGTATACAACGCACTTCAAATATTCTGTATCGATTTTTCCAACCCGATTTTCTGTTAATAGTGACACATTTGGGTGTCGGAAACAGCAAGATATCCTATCAAATATAAACTTTCCACAAGCTATCAAAATGTTCATCTTCATATAATATTTGGGGATAATTTTTATCTTCTCAATTTTATATACTTATCAAGAATACTTTAGATAACCATCCCCGTAAATTTTTATGCAAGCTTATTATATATGACCCGTAAAAAAATAATTTTGTATATTATTGCTGCGTTATTAATATTAATATTTCTGTTATTTTATTTTATTTATAAGAGATACGTGGTGATAAAATATGAAAATTTGAAAAATAATAATAAAATAAAAATTGTAATAAATAGTCACAAATCAGGAACCATAGCATTAAACAAGTTATTAGATTCTTTGAAAAAATGTGATGAATTTGAAAATTATTCTATTATAATTTTTATAGGTGGTTATTATGATAATGATGGTGATGGTGGATATTATGAAAACAAAGATGAAAACATAACTTATGTATATTGTAATCACAATTCAATTGATTTTACTGGATTAATTTCAATATTGGAATATTTACCAAAAAAAGATGAATATTATTTTTATTTACATGACACTACTGTAGTCGGACCTTCATTTTTAAAAAACTTAAATGATATAGATCTCAAAAATGTTACTTCTATGAGATTAAGACCAAAAGTTTCTATGAATATGGGAATTTATTCAAATGAATTAATTCATAATTCTAGAGACATTCTTAATGAATTTAAAAACACCGATGAGAATAAATTGCAATATTATAAGAATAAAGGAGTTAATGATGAAGATATTATTTTCAATAATGATACTAATTCAAAAATTATTAACAATAAAGATAATTTTGTAAGCGCATCTGAACCATATGATTATTACAACACAGGTGTTATGAGAATTGTTGAATATTATAATATTGATTTGTATAAAATAAAGGCGAATTGGGAATCTAAAGAAAAATATGAATTAAAAAATTAAATTGTTAACACACTACATTCATTCTAAAACATCTGATACACGCGCTTGAATAGTTCCTGAGACTCAATACAAGCTTCGCGCAAAATCTGACGCACACTGTTTTTGTCCGCCGGCTTTTCAAACGCAACACGAACTGTGCTATCATCATTATGAGGGTGAAACTTCTTGAACCCACAAAACGACAGCACCTTATCACCTTGATAATGTCTCTCGTACAAAATATACTCCAACACCTTACCGATCGTATAGTCTTCGTTTTCGATCAAGATATCAAAACAATAATCCATCGTCGTTTCGCTATTGAAAATAGGAACCGTATCCGAATCAATACCTTGGATCAAATCGATGAATCGATTCTGCAAAATCGCACATCCCTTCTGTACTAACTCTTTGTTTTCATAAACGCCCACTGTTTGCAAAACGTAATCGAAACTATTCTCGACAAACAGGCGCTGGGCGTCCAACAAATAATAATTACGCTTCTGGAATTCGATTTCCGAAGCGGACTGTCCTTCAGACTTGAGTTTCGCCTCTTGCGATTCCCATGCCTCTGTAATCTTTGACGAATCAAGAGTGTTTCCGTATGCGCACTTCGAAACCACGTTATACATACTATTATACTTCGCGTTGCTTACCGAGAATTCCGCGGTCAACTTGAGATGTTCCCCAGGAATAGAATCACTAATTTTGGGTCTCAAGCGCACAAAATCGATAAAGTAATTCGTAGTTGAATTCGGTGGGAATATCTTACGCGTCTCTTCCTTGGTCAAATAGTTACCTGACTCCTTATTTTTGATCTTGAATTGCTCCGTAGTAACATACATGATATTATCCGTCTCATTCTTCACGTCAACTTCTAAAATATACTTATTGGGGAAATCCACGAGATCTTTGGTGTGAATCGGAATACAACTCAGCCGATGCTTCAGAATCTCGTTATGAAGACGCCCTGTATTCACGACAATATTACACTTGTTTGTTTCGAAAGAATCTGTCATTATTACCACGCTTGGAATGTCCGATAGAATCGTGCGCCTAAGGGCGTTTGCAAAACACACATCAATTCCCGAAAGCGTAAACTTGAAAATATCACCATCCTCGGATATTTGCGAAATCTTAGGATCCATTTTTTTGTTGTTACTATTATATAAGGGTCTTATTTTTAAATCAATTTTCCGCGAATTCACATTTTTGTTACACTAATCTCGGAAGAGTATATTCATTAAAAAAATGCGTTCGCTCTCTTGGCGTTAGTAGACCCCAGATCATCTTGGTTTTTCTATAAACATTTCTAAATCCGATTGTTATCTGGTGGATACGTTGACTGCTTGCGTTTCGAAGATTAAAGTGGCGCTTCATCACGTCATACAAAACTCTTGGCGGTGACGTAAAACGAATAATGTCCAGATGCAAAAGGTTCAATCCATATCGTGTTCCGTATATTCCAGTATATATCTGAATAATCTGAGGAAAAGATGTCTTGAAATCGCGAATGTCTTCTTGGAGAGAAACCGGTTGTGTGGAATAAGTGTACGGAATGATGTGGTTCATTATAATATCATCCGGTAATCTATTCATTATTATAAATAATGAATAGTTAATATTTTTACACATTGAATGACGAATTACGATGATGTGATTGAACTCGCGGTCTATGTGTTTTTTTATAAAACTTGGAAATATCGTAATTATTGCTGGCATCATTCAATGTTATACCTTGCATGCTTTGTCTAGAGTCATAATAGCTCCTCCATTTATCAAACGCGGTCGATTTTTTCTTTTTATTACAAAAATAGAACGCGATTAATAAGATCAAAATCAATATTGCGCATCCTACACCAACACCTACAATTGTGTTATTATTCGAAATTGTTGATTGAGATGCGGATTTAGATTGAGACTCGATTAACACGGTTGGTTGAATGGTAGGATAATATGTTAGCTGTGATATGGGAACATTCGATGGTTGGTTTGTTCTTGGAACAGTTGTGGGAGACATAGTCGTTGGTTTTAATGATGGAATCGCACTCGGTTGAATGGACGGTCTTGAACTTGGTTTTAATGATGGGATCGACGTGGGTGGCATTGTCATTGTAAATAAACCATTTTGTTGAGAATATGGTATCATAGTGGGCGCCAAAAAAAACATTATCGTGGTTGGAAATAATGTAGGATATCTACTTGGAGCAACTGTTGGTCTAATTGACGGGTTTGAACTTGGTCGAAGCGTAGGTTTGGCTGTTGGGACGCGCGTTGGTGAAACCGTTGGGTTGGATATAGGTTGACATGTAGGTTTTATAACAGGTTGCCATGTCGGTCTTGTTACAGGATTCCACGTGGGTCTTGTTGCAGGTTGCCAGGTGGGTTTTATAACAGGTTTCCAAGTAGGTCTTGTAGCAGGTTGCCATGTAGGTCTTGTAGCAGGTTGCCAGGTTGGTCTTATAACAGGTTTCCACGTGGGTCTAGGTAACGGACTGTTTGTTGGGATTGCCATTCTTTTTTTTAAAGATATTGAATTCGATGTTCGTTTCCGTCTAGTAGGAAAAAGCGTATCTGTGGATGTTGGATAAACGGTATTTTCATTGCGTCGATTTCTTCTACTCGGAAAAGACGTATCTGTGGATGTAGGATAAACGGTATTTTTATTAATTCGCGTCGCTTTTGGATTATATTTAATATTTTTACTGCTTTTGCGTCGTCTTCTATTATTACTAAATGTAACTTTTGACGTCGGATTAATTGTTGAAGTAGGTAAAATTGTATCCCCAGTTGTTGTAGGTCGATTGGTTGGATATTCCGTTGGCTGTCTTAAGTTATTGCTAGGCGATTTACCCCCTTTTAACTTGGATTTTATTTGATCTACACGCAACTTAATACGCTTTGCTCTAGATTTAAATCGATCTACATGTGTTTTTATCTTAGATTTAGAATTGTTAAAACTCTGCTTAATGCTTTTTGTTTTGGATTTTATTCGATCTACGCGTGACTTGATGCCTTTCGCCTTGGATTTTATTCGATCTACGCGTGACTTGATATTCTTAGCCTTGGATTTTAT
>Ga0209550_10003932_pt1 | contig 14109 bp, 12 predicted proteins | sample LauGreSuBDMM15SN_2_FD_187567 | JGI IMG/M metagenome (GOLD analysis project Ga0209550, IMG submission 187567) | Freshwater lake microbial communities from Lake Michigan, USA - Su13.BD.MM15.SN (SPAdes) (version 5) | ecosystem: Environmental > Aquatic > Freshwater > Lake | place: Lake Michigan...
GTGCTAGAATCCGCCAACATCCTTTAACGACCCGTCCTGCGAGGCGGGGAAGGAGATTTACATGAGCCTTGCCCTGCCGGCGCCAGATATGGCACGAGCTATTACCCGCATTTCCCACGAGATTCTCGAACGTAACTCTGGTTCGGACTCCATCACACTTCTGGGCATCCCCACACGAGGTGCCCACCTTGCCGCTCGAATAGCTGCAAATATAGAAGCAATCGAAGGAAAGCCCGTTCAATCGGGAACTCTAGATATCACCTTGCACCGCGATGATCTACGTATGCGCCCACCTCGCGCCCTAATGCCAACAGTCATTCCATCCCTTGGCGTTGAAGATCGCAATGTCGTCCTTGTCGATGATGTTCTCTTCTCAGGTCGCACCATTCGCGCAGCACTGGATGCACTTGGTGAGATCGGGCGACCAAAGACTGTCCAGCTTGCAGTCCTTGTCGATCGCGGCCATCGCCAACTGCCTATTAAGGCAGATTACGTGGGCAAAAACCTACCGACTTCACCGACTCAGATCATCAAGGTTCAATTCACAGAGCTCGATGGCCTGGATGCAGTATCACTGGAAGAAGGTGGCAATTAATGCGCCACCTCCTATCCATTGCAGATTTGAGCAAGAGCGAGGCGCTGCAAATCCTTAATACAGCTGAAGAGCTTGCTCGGGTATCTGATGGACCTATGAAGAAGCTTCCCACTCTGCGTGGTCGCACGATCGTCAATCTCTTTGCAGAAGATTCCACTAGAACACGCATCTCCTTTGAAGCGGCTGCAAAGCGACTATCTGCAGATGTTATTAACTTCTCTGCAAAAGGCTCTAGCGTCAGCAAGGGCGAATCCTTAAAAGATACAGCCCAAACACTGCAGGCTATGGGCGCTGATGCAGTCATCATTCGCCATAGCGCATCAGGTGCTGCACAGCGTTTAGCAGATAGTCAGTGGATGACTGGGTCTGTTGTTAACGCAGGAGATGGAACACACGAGCATCCAAGCCAGGCACTTCTCGATGCATTCACAATAAGAAAGCATTTAGCACATGGGGGAGATGACCTCACCGGTCTGCATATTGCAATCGTCGGAGATGTGCTGCACTCACGCGTTGCACGTTCCAATGTTCTCCTTCTTACCAAGCTAGGTGCTGCGGTAACACTCGTTGCTCCACCGACTCTCCTACCTGTGGGCGTTGAATCGTGGCCTGTGAAAGTTTCTTATGACTTTGATTCGGTGATTGAATCTGTTGATGCAGTGATGATGTTACGTATTCAACTGGAGCGAATGACGGAGCTCTTCTTCCCTAATGCACGTGAGTATTCACGTTACTTCGGATTGAACAAAGATCGCCTCAAGCTTATGAAACCAAGCGCAATTGTGATGCATCCGGGGCCAATGAATCGTGGACTGGAAATCACTGCAGATAGTGCAGATAGCGCGCGTTCAGTGATTCTTGAGCAGGTAACAAATGGAGTCAGTGTTCGCATGGCGATTCTCTATCTACTTCTTGCAGGTTCCCAAGAGATCGGAGCATCAGAATGAGTCAATCAATCCTTATCTCAGGCGGAACACTCGCTAACGGAAAGAAATCAGATCTTCTTATCAAGGATGGCCTCATCGCTGAGATGGCCGAGAAGATTGAAGATAAAGAGGCGAAACGAATTGATGCATCTCACTCCATAGTTCTGCCAGGACTAGTTGACCTCCACACGCACTTGCGCGAGCCCGGAAGAGAAGATGCAGAGACTGTCGAATCCGGTTCTCGTGCTGGGGTTAAAGGTGGCTTTACGGCGCTGAGCGCCATGGCAAATACCTCACCTGTTGCCGACACAGCTGGTGTTGTTGAGCAGGTATACCGACTCGGACAAGCTGCCGGTCTACTTGATGTATTTCCGATAGGTGCTGTTACTCGAGGACTTGAAGGCGAACATCTTGCTGAAATTGGTGCAATGGCAGATTCCATGGCGCGAGTTCGAGTCTTTAGCGATGATGGACATTGCGTCTTTGATCCTCTCGTTATGCGTCGAGCACTTGAGTATGTGAAGAAGTTCGATGGTGTGATTGCCCAACATGCGCAAGAACCACGTCTGACACAAGGCTCACAAATGAATGAAGGAATTGTCTCTTCACAACTAGGTCTTAAGGGTTGGCCTGCAATAGCGGAGGAAGCGATCATCGCTCGCGATGTCCTGCTTGCCGATCACGTGCAGGCGCGGCTGCATATCTGCCACCTCACAACTGCAGGCGGAGTTGAAATCATTCGATGGGCAAAGGCTCGTGGAATTAGCGTGACTGCTGAGGTCACTCCACATCACTTACTGCTCACAGATGAGTTAGCTCGCAGTTATGACCCTGTATTTAAGGTAAACCCACCGCTGCGCACAGAAGCAGATGTGATGGCACTGCGTGAGGCACTTGCAGATGGAACCATCGATATCGTGGCAACAGATCACGCCCCACATCCAGCTGAGACAAAAGAGTGCGAATGGCAGGAGGCATCCTTTGGCATGCTCGGTCTTGAAACCGCACTCAGCATCGTCAACAAAACAATGGTGGAAACTGGTTTGATGAACTGGGAGAAGGTTGCAGATCGCATGAGTTATGCACCTGCCCGTATCGGTCGATATGAACATCAAGGGCTAGAGTTAAAAGTTCGCGCTCCAGCACACATTACTGTGATGAATCCAACGCAGGTGTTGCGCGTTGATCGTGACCTAGTAGCCTCACGAAGTCGCAATACTCCCTTCCATGGAATGGAGTTGCCAGGACGCATCCTGGCGACAATCTTTAACGGCAAGCTCGTCTTCGAAGGAGGAAATGCATGAGTAAGGCATTTTTCGTCCTCGATGATGGCCGCATCTTTGAAGGAAGCTCATGGGCTGCAACCGGTAAGACTTTCGGTGAAGCTGTCTTTCAAACTGGCATGACGGGCTATCAAGAAACGCTCACAGACCCGTCTTATCACAAGCAGGTTGTCGTGATGACAGCACCACATATTGGAAATACTGGAGTCAATGCTTTTGATAATGAATCAAAGAAGTATTGGGTTGCGGGGTTCGTTGTTCGCAATCCTTCTACTCTCACGAGTAATTGGCGAAGTGAGAAGGATCTTGAAGCGGAGTTGATTGATCAGGAGATAGTAGGAATTCAAGGCGTTGATACGCGGGCCATTACACGTCACTTACGTGACCGTGGAGCTATGCGTGTTGGAATCTTCTCTGGGCTTGAACTTACCCGTGAAGAGATGGTGATTGAGGTCCGCAAACAACCTGCGATGAGTGGTGCATACCTCAGCGCCGATGTTTCGACAGAATCCACCTATGTTGTGCCTGCAGTGGGGGAGAAGAAGTTCACTGTTGCGGCAATCGACCTAGGAATCAAAGGTGCCACACCTCGCGCAATGGCAGAGCGTGGGATTGAAGTTCATGTCAAGCCATATAACGCAACCCTGGATGAGATTTTAGCGACCAAACCCGATGGTGTATTCCTCTCTAATGGTCCAGGAGATCCTGCGACGATGACTGAAACGATTGAACTCGTTCGGGCAATTCTTGCCCACGAGATTCCCATCTTCGGAATTTGCTTCGGCCATCAGATCCTTGGTCGCGCATTCGGTTTTGAAACATACAAACTTCAGTTTGGCCATCGGGGAATCAATCAACCCGTTATTGATCGCAAGACCGGCAAGGTTGAGATTACTGCGCACAATCATGGCTTTGCTCTTCAGGCTCCCACCGATGCAGGATTTTCCACCGTCTATGGTCCAGGTCAGGTAACACATGTCTCGCTCAATGATGGAGTTGTAGAAGGCCTAGAACTCACCGAACGCGGAGCCTTTAGCGTGCAGTATCACCCAGAGGCTGCAGCCGGCCCACATGATGCTGCCTATCTCTTTGATCGATTTGTGGATTTGATGGTGCAATACCCAAGAAAAGTGAAGGCGCTCTAATGGCTCGCGATGAATCAATAAAGAGCGTACTGGTTATCGGTTCAGGTCCGATTGTGATCGGACAAGCCTGCGAATTTGATTACTCTGGAACACAAGCGTGCCGTGTATTGCGTGCTGAAGGAATTCGCGTCATCTTGGTCAATTCCAACCCAGCAACAATCATGACTGATCCTGAGTTTGCAGATGCGACCTATATCGAGCCCATCACACCTGAATTTATTGAACGGATCATTGCAAAGGAGCGCCCTGATGCGGTTCTTGCAACACTAGGTGGTCAGACTGCGTTGAACGCTGCGATCGGACTCTTTAAAGCGGGAACGCTTGAGAGGTATAACGTCAAACTCATCGGTGCAGATGTTGATGCGATTGAACGTGGTGAAAACCGTGAGCTATTCAGAGGAATTGTTGAAAAAATTGGGGGAGAGTCAGCACGATCCATCATCTGTCACACCATGGATGATGTGATGGGGGCAGTTACTCAACTTGGTTATCCAGCAGTTATTCGCCCCTCTTTCACCATGGGTGGGTTAGGTTCTGGAATTGCGTTCGACGAAGAGAGCCTTCGTCAGATTGCTGGAGCGGGTCTTCGCCACAGTCCAACGTCAGAAGTACTTATTGAAGAGTCCATTATTGGCTGGAAAGAGTATGAACTTGAAGTAATGCGAGATAAGTCAGATAACGTGGTGATTGTCTGCAGCATTGAAAATATTGATCCGATGGGTGTGCACACAGGAGATTCAATTACCGTGGCCCCGGCTCTGACACTGACAGATGTTGAATACCAGAAGCTACGTGACCTCTCTATCGACATCATTCGTGAAGTCGGCGTTGACACGGGCGGCTGCAATATCCAATTTGCTGTCAATCCTGATACAGGACGCATCATTGTCATTGAGATGAACCCTCGCGTTTCTCGCTCGAGTGCGCTGGCTTCTAAGGCGACAGGTTTTCCTATTGCAAAGATTGCTACCAAGCTTGCTATCGGTTACACCCTTGATGAGATTAAAAATGACATCACACAGGTAACACCGGCATCTTTTGAACCAACCCTTGATTACATCGTTGTGAAGGCACCACGTTTTGCCTTCGAGAAGTTCCAAGATGCTGACCCTCGTCTGACAACCACGATGAAGAGTGTGGGTGAGGCTATGGCTATCGGTCGCTCATTCCCTGAAGCGCTAATGAAGGCACTTCGTTCCCTAGAGCGTAAGGAAGCGATCTTCACCTTCACCGATGCCCGCTCAGCTGATGAGAAATCAAATCTCCTTGAATCCATGAAGATGCCAACTGAATATCGACTGCAGCAGGTGCAACGTGCACTGTGGCTGGGCGCGACGATGGATGAGGTGTTTAACTCAACCAAGATTGATCGCTGGTATTTGCGTCAGATCGAGATTATCAATGATGTTGCGCGCACTATTGCCCAACCTGGTGAACTCTCACTTGATCTACTAAAGCTTGCAAAGAGCACAGGATTTTCTGATGCGCAGATTGCTGCGATCCGTGGAGTTTCTGAAGGTGATGTGCGAAAAGCGCGTCACCAACTCAACCTTCGTCCTGTCTATAAGACTGTTGATACATGCGCTGCTGAGTTTGAAGCATTTACTCCGTATCACTACTCAAGTTATGAGGAAGAGACAGAGGTTCGCCCTCGCACGAAGCCTGCTGTAATTATTCTGGGCAGTGGACCAAACCGTATTGGTCAGGGAATTGAATTTGATTACTCATGCGTGCATGCATCTTTCACACTGCGGGCTGCAGGGTATGAAACCATCATGATTAATTGCAACCCTGAGACAGTCTCCACCGATTACGACACATCCGATCGACTCTATTTTGAACCACTTACCCTTGAAGATGTCCTTGAAGTTGTCCATGCAGAAACTCAAGCTGGACCTGTATTGGGTGTCATCACTCAGCTCGGTGGACAAACACCACTAGGACTTGCGGCAGGTTTGAAAGCAGCTGGTGTCACCATTCTTGGAACAAGTCCCGATGCAATCAACTTAGCTGAAGAGCGCGGAGCATTCGGACAGGTGCTCAAAGAGCAAGGTCTTACCGCACCAGAGTTTGGAATGGCAGCATCACAGATGGAAGCGCTCGATATCGCCCATCGCATCGGATATCCAGTTTTAGTTCGTCCAAGCTTTGTTCTTGGCGGGCGCGGCATGGAGATCGTCTATGACGATGATTCGCTCTCGGGATTTATCTCGCGCGCAACTGATATCACTCCAGATCATCCCGTCTTAGTGGATCGCTTCCTTGACTCAGCGATTGAGTTAGATGTGGATGCTCTCTATGACGGTGCCGAACTCTTCTTGGGTGGAATCATGGAGCATATTGAGGAGGCGGGTATTCACTCAGGAGATAGCGCATGCGTGCTCCCTGCAATGACTATTTCAGATGCACAACGCATCCAAATACGTGAAGCCACCTTAAAGATTGCCCAAGGAGTGGGAGTTCTGGGTCTGATCAACATTCAGTTCGCAATGGCCGATCACATTCTCTATGTTTTAGAAGCAAATCCTCGTGCATCTCGTACAGTGCCATTTGTCAGTAAGGCAACTGGAGTTCCACTGGCTAAAGCTGCAGCAAGAATCTCGCTTGGAACAACGATTGCAGAGCTTCGCTCAGAGGGAGTACTTCCCACAGAAGGCGATGCGGTGGCAAAGGGAATCAGTGTGAAAGAAGCGGTACTTCCATGGAACCGATTCCGTCGTGCCGATGGTCGGGGAGTCGATGCGGTTCTTGGACCTGAGATGCGCTCTACTGGTGAAGTGATGGGTATTGCTGCAACATTTGGTGAGTCATATGCGAAATCACAGATCAGCTCATTTGGTCCGCTTCCAAAGACAGGAACAGTGTTTATCTCACTTGCAGATAAGGATAAGAAGCACGGGATCGCACCTGCTCAAGGTTTAGCTGCCCTCGGATTCAGGTTGCTTGCAACAGATGGAACTGCGACTTTCCTTGCAGAACATGGCGTTGCAACCGTTGTGGTGCGCAAGAATTCTCAAGGAACTGGTCCAATGGGTGAGAAGACGATTGTTGAAATGCTTAATTCAGGAGATATTGATCTGGTGATTAACACTCCGGTGGGCCGTGGAACTCGCGCAGATGGCTGGGCTATTCGCACAGCTGCCGTGCAAAGATCAATTCCGATTATCACGACAACAGCGGGATTTAGCGCAGCCGTAGAAGGAATCAAGGCATTGCAAGCTGGAGACTTAAGCGTTGCTCCTATCCAAGAATGGTTGACGCGCTAATGGCCACAATCAATAAGAGCGCGGTGCAAGAGATGGTGACGATACTTTCAAATAAACGTGTAGGTGCTTATCACCAGATTCTGCTTAATGTGGGCGATATAGTGAAGAACTGTCGTCCTGGAAACTTTGTAGCAATCAGCGTCGGTGGCGATACTTCGAAGATGATTTTGCGCCGTGCATTTGCGATCTCTCGAGTGTCAGAGAGTTCGCAATATGGTGGGACGATGGAGTTAATTGTTGCCCCTCATGGTTCTGGTAGTAAATGGCTGTGCTCGCAGGCCGAAGGAACTGAAATTGATGTTGTGGCGCCACTCGGTACTGCCTTCGGAATTCCTACTGAACCAATCAGTGCACTGCTCATTGGTGGCGGTTATGGTTCGGCGCCGCTCTTTGGCTTGGCAGATGTTCTTAAATCCCGTGGTTGCAAGGTAGATATGTTGTTAGGTGCAAGCGTTGGATCTAAAATCTACGCACCGATGGAGGGCAAGCGCTCAGTTAATTCCTTAAAGATTTACACAGAAGATGGCTCGATGGGTGAAACTGGGCGAGTAACAGAGAATCTCCTGGATATCGTCAGGGATCGAAATATTGATGTGATCTACTCCTGTGGCCCGATGGCCATGCTCTCAGCAATCACAGCTCTGGTTGCTGACTTAGAAGTTATCCACCAATGTGCTGTCGAGGAGTCAATGGCATGCGGAATAGGAATATGCATGACCTGTGTTCTGCCTGTGCGCAACGAGGACGGATCCACATCAATGCTGAGATCGTGCATTGATGGACCAGTGATGGATGGCTCCACAGTTCGCTGGGATTTAGTGGGCAAAGTACCGGAAGGCACAGCATGACTCTTCCAGTAGATATGTCCACAACCCTTGGCAATGCTTGGTTTCCAACCCCGATTTTTACAGCGAGTGGTTGTGCAAGTAGCGGTAAAGAGTTGGCGCAGTTCTTTCCTCTCAATCAAGTGGGAGCTATCGTCACGAAGTCTGTGATGAGTAAGCCGCGACATGGTCGCCCCACACCTCGTATGGCAGAGACTCCATCAGGCATGCTCAACTCCATTGGTTTACAAGGACCCGGGATAGATGCTTTTCTTGCAAACGATGTTCCTTGGTTGATTGAACAGAAGGCCCGAGTGATTGTCTCTATTGCGGGTGAAACGGTTGAGGAGTACTCAACTCTTGCACGCAAACTTCGTTCAGTCTCCGGGATTAGCGCAGTGGAAGTAAATATCTCCTGTCCTAATGTTGAAAACCGAGGAATGGTATTTGCATGTGATCCAGAGAGTTCACGCCGAGTCATCGATGGTGTGCGTAAGACCATTGGGGGAGAACTGCCGATCATTGCAAAACTTTCTCCTGATGTCACAGATCTTCCCGCAATCGCTCGTGGGGTAGTAGATGCTGGCGCAGATGGACTAGCTCTGATTAATACCGTATTAGGTATGGTCATCAATATTGATTCGATGAAACCGCACTTGGGTGGCAAGACGGGAGGGCTTTCTGGTCCTGCGATTAAACCTGTTGCTGTAAGAGCGATTTATCAGGTGCATGCAGCACTTCCCATGGTGCCAATCCTTGGAATGGGTGGTGTTGCCTCAGGCCGTGATGCACTAGAACTCATCCTTGCTGGCGCTTCGGGTGTGTCAGTAGGAACGGCAAGCTTTGGTAATCCAAAAGCTCTGATTGATATTCAAAATGAATTGCGAGATTTATTGGCTGCCCGTGGTTTTGCCACCATGCAGCAAGCAATTGGCTACGCACATAGGGACGAGGCGTAATGAAGGCCCCTATCGTTCTTGCAGTTGACACGCCAGATCTTGAGATTGCTAAGCAATGGATTGCAGCGACCCAAGAGTCTGTCAGCGTCTATAAATTAGGACTCGAATTCTTTCTCACCTTTGGCCATGCTGGAGTCAAGGCTATTCAATCTGAAACTGATGCTTATATTTTCCTTGACTTGAAACTCCACGATATTCCTCACACCGTGCAAGGTGCAGCCAGTGCTATTGCATCCCTTGCTCCAAGATTTCTCACAGTCCATGCATCCGGTGGCCGCGCCATGATAAAGGCAGCAGTCGATGCCGTTCCCGCAACTGATGTCACGGCAGTCACGATTTTGACCTCGCTATCTGAAGAGGATCTCTTTGAAATTGGTTTCGCAAACCCAGCGCTTGAGAGCGCAGTAGCGCTTGCGAAGATGTCTGTAAGCGCGGGAGCCCGAGCAATCGTCTGCTCCCCTTTGGAAATTGCAGCCATCCGCACTGCGGTAGGTGCAACACCTACGATCATTACTCCTGGCGTTCGCCCACTATCTGAAGCTGGCAGCGATGACCAGAAGCGCACGATGACCCCACGGGATGCAATCTCTGCAGGTGCAACCCTTGTTGTTATCGGTCGCCCAATTACCAAGTCTTGGCCTGAAGGCCCTCAGGCGATGAAAAGTAAGGTGAGAGCAATCGCCGATGAAATTCTCAACTAGATTTCTCCTATGGGCGCACCTCCACAACTGACTCCGGAAGAACGATCTCGCGCCCTTGCGAAGGCAAAACAATCCCGTCAGGTCCGTGCCGCTGTTAAATCTCGGGTCAAATCAGGAGACATCTCCATATCTGATGTCATAACTCTTGCACAGAGTGATGAAGCGGTTGCAAAGATGCGAGTGCTCGAACTTGTTGAATCGATGAGTGGCGTTGGAAAGATTCGCGCCAAGACGATTCTGGAGCGACTTGATATCTCACTCACGCGTCGAATTCAGGGTCTTGGAAGACATCAGCTACAGGCACTTGAAAAGGAATTCATCCAACGCTCTGCAATCGAACCTGGAAAGCTCGTAGTTCTCTCTGGGCCCGGCGGTGTTGGAAAGAGCACTGTCGCAAAAGCTCTTAAAGCCGCATCACCATTTTTTGTCAGTATCTCTGCAACAACTCGCGCTCCTCGATTTAACGAAGTAGATGGCGTTGACTATCACTTCTTCTCTCATGAGCAATTCGATGCTGCAATTGCATCCAATGAATTCCTTGAGTGGGCTGAGTTTGCTGGCAATCGTTATGGAACTCCTCGCAAAGCAGTGGAAGAATCTCTGCGCAGTGGTAAGAGCGTTCTTCTTGAGATTGAAATATCGGGAGCAAAGCAGGTAAAAGAGAAGGTTCCTGAAGCGATCCTGGTATTTCTTGAACCTCCAACATGGGAAGAGTTGGTATCGCGCCTTGAAGGACGCGGAACTGATAGCCCGGAGCGAAGAGCAGCTCGTCTGACCCTTGCCCAAGAAGAGATGGCTGCAGCCTCATTCTTCGATAAAGTGCTCATAAATGACCAGGTCGATGGGGTCGTGGCATCCCTGATAGAATTCGCATCTGCCTAATTAGGCTTTTTCACCTCTACGATCTATTGGAGTACTCATGAGCGCACATATGGATGGCATTACAAATCCACCAATCGATGAACTTCTCGATAAGGCTGGCTCTAAGTACAGCCTCGTGCTCTATGCAGCAAAGCGCGCTCGTCAGATCAATGCCTATTACTCACAGCTCGGTGAAGGCCTTCTTGAATACGTAGGGCCACTTGTTGATACACACGTTCATGAGAAGCCACTGTCAATCGCACTTCGGGAAATTAACGAAGGCCTTTTGACAATCGAAAACCTAGAACCAACTGCCTAATCTTTAGGTAATACCCACCATGCAAGGTTTCGGCCGCGAAGTCATTCTCGGTGTTGGTGGGGGAATTGCAGCATATAAATCGTGTGACCTTTTGCGTCGTCTTCGTGATCATGGCTATGCAGTCACTGTCGTTCCAACACCATCGAGTTTAAATTTCGTTGGGGCAGCCACATGGGAAGCTCTTTCGGGTCGCAAGGTCACAACGCAAGTTTGGGAAAGCGTTGAAGAAGTTCGACACGTATCTCTTGCCAAGAAATCAAGCTTTATCATCATTGCGCCTGCAACAGCAGATTTGATTGCTCGTATTGCAGCAGGACGAGCTGATGATTTACTCACCAATGTTGTGCTTGCATCAGATTCACCCATTCTGATTGTCCCTGCGATGCACCCTGAGATGTGGAAAGACCCCGCAACAATGGCAAATGTCCAGACCTTACGTTCACGCGGTTATCACGTGATGGATCCTGACGTCGGCGCCCTCACATCAGGTGATGTTGGCCAAGGAAGATTTCCGGAGACAGCTCGAATATTGGAGGAGTTTGCATCAATTACTGGTTCTCACGCAGACTTACTAGGCAAGAAGGTATTAGTCACAGCTGGTGGAACGCGCGAGGCAATTGATCCGGTGAGATTTATCGGGAATCAATCATCGGGTAAGCAGGGCTATGCAGTGGCTCGTGCAGCTCTGCAACGCGGTGCACAGGTAACCCTCATTGCTGCGAATACGAATTTGCCTGATATTGAGGGAGTACGCACAATCAAAGTCGAGAGTGCAACGCAGATGCTCCAGGTGCTTGAAAGTGAATTTGCACAATCAGATCTCCTTGTTATGTCAGCTGCAGTTGCAGATGCACGACCTTTGCAGATAGCGGATGCGAAGATTAAGAAGAGTGACTATACGAATATCGCACTCGTTGAAAATCCAGATCTACTACGAACTATTGCATCAACAAAGAAGAACCAGATAATTGTTGGCTTTGCTGCTGAAACCTCTGAAGATCTCAATTTGGCACGAGGGAAGATGGTTGCCAAGGGCGCCGATATTCTCTACCTCAATGACATCTCAGCAGGAGATATCTTTAATAGCGAGACAACCCATGGATTTATCCTTGCAAAAGGCAAGGAACCGTCGAAGGTGTCGCAGACCACCAAGGACACGCTAGCTCACCGACTACTCGATGAAGCACTTCTTCAGTTAGGTTAGGACAATGTCAAAACGCCTCTTTACATCAGAATCAGTGACCGAAGGTCATCCAGATAAGATTGCAGATCAAATCTCAGATGCAATCCTTGATTCACTCTTGGAGCAAGACCCTACAAGCCGCGTTGCCGTGGAAACACTGATCACAACAGGTCAGGTTCATGTTGCAGGTGAAGTGACAACTAATGGATACGCAGATGTTATGGGCATCGTTCGCGACACCGTTATTGGAATAGGTTATGACTCATCGGTAAAAGGCTTTGATGGAAATAGTTGTGGTGTATCAATTTCGATCGGTCAGCAATCTCCTGATATTGCACAGGGCGTAGACGATGCATTTGAACACCGTGTGTCATCTGCCGCTGATCCACTTGATCTTCAGGGAGCTGGTGATCAAGGGCTGATGTTTGGTTACGCATGCGATGACACAAAGGAATTGATGCCACTACCTATCTGGTTGGCACACGAATTAGCACAGCAGCTCTCCAAGGTACGTAAATCTGGAGCTCTTCCATACCTACGTCCCGATGGTAAAACTCAGGTGACAATCGAGTATGACGGCGATAAGGCTGTTGCACTCGACACTGTTGTTATTTCGAGTCAACACGCAGAAGAAGTTGATGTTCTTAAACAATTAACCCCGGAGATTATTGCCCAGGTTATCGATCCAATATTGGCAAAGATTGATCTGCCTCGTAAGGATATGAAGACGTTGATTAACCCAACAGGACGCTTTGTTATCGGCGGTCCAATGGGAGATGCAGGACTCACTGGCCGCAAAATCATCGTAGATACTTATGGTGGAATGGCTCGCCACGGTGGTGGAGCTTTCTCTGGTAAGGATCCTTCAAAGGTTGACCGCTCTGCAGCGTATGCGATGCGCTGGGTCGCTAAGAACGTTGTAGCTGCAGGTCTTGCTCGTCGATGCGAAGTTCAAGTTGCTTACGCAATCGGTAAGGCTCAGCCAGTCGGTGTTTTCGTTGAAACCTTTGGCACTGAGACAGTTCCCGTGCAGAGGATTCAAAATGCAGTCACTACTGTCTTTGATCTTCGTCCTGCTGCGATTATTCGTGACTTGAATTTGAAGCGCCCTATCTATTCACAGACTGCTGCTTATGGTCACTTTGGCCGCGAGCTTCCTAACTTCACATGGGAAGCAACTAATCGCGTTTCAGAGCTCCAAGCAGCCGTTAAATAGCAGAGGGACTTTATCTGTGGCACTCACGCGGCCACTTCGACTCAAGTCTGAGGTAGCAAAACTTCGACCTGAAGCTAGTTCATCATCTCTTCCCATTGCACGTGTGTGGGTTGATTCAGGTGTCTTTCATCTAGACCAGGCTTATGACTATTTGATTCCAGATAATCTCTCTTCTTCCGTTGGTACGGGAATTCGCATCCAAGTTCCTTTTCACGGTCGAGAGGTAGAGGCTCTAGTCCTCTCAAGAATTGCGATTTCAGAATCACCGGTATTGAAGTCAATTACGAAAGTTATTTCACCGCATAGTGTGGCAACTGTTGAATCTCTTGCCCTCATTGAAGCAGTTGCAACGAGATGGGCTGCCCATCCTTACGACATTCTGCGATCGGCTATCCCACCTCGCGTTGCATCTATCGATAAGCAGAGCTTTCTCGAGGTGAATCTGCGTCCATCGGGTAGTAAGGCCAAGCGCACCTATATTCAAATTCCACCTGTTGTGGATCGCTTTAAGTTCATCGAAACGCTCATTACACAGTCATCATCCCAAGGCTCAACGTTGCTTGTTCTACCTGATTCAAACTCTGCCAACCGACTACAAAGAATGATTCAGGGTTCCATTCTCCTTGATTCCTCACTCGAAAGATCAGAGCGTTATGCCAATTTTCTTCGCATACGCAACGGTAGGAATCTGATCGTTATCGGCACTCGCAGTGCGATATTCGCACCGCTTGGTGACTTGTCTTCCATATTCGTCATCGATGAAGGTTCGGAGAACCACTACGAGGTACGAACCCCGGGGTGGAATGTCCGGGATGTGGCCATCTTGCGTTC
>Ga0209550_10003933_pt1 | contig 14108 bp, 10 predicted proteins | sample LauGreSuBDMM15SN_2_FD_187567 | JGI IMG/M metagenome (GOLD analysis project Ga0209550, IMG submission 187567) | Freshwater lake microbial communities from Lake Michigan, USA - Su13.BD.MM15.SN (SPAdes) (version 5) | ecosystem: Environmental > Aquatic > Freshwater > Lake | place: Lake Michigan...
GTGGCACTGTTTTAGTGTTTGACTAAGAAAATATTTAGTTCCTGGTTCGGTAAGGGTCGGTTTAGTAAATGTAAAGTCGTGAATGTCCATAATATTTGTGATTAAAAATATAAATTAAATTATACATATTATTTATAAATGGCTAGTTCTAGTTCTGTTTTAAATATTGTTACATTTTTATTGACAACTTTGTTGTATTATTTGGTAATAAAACCAGTTATTACATATGATATATTAGTTGACCCTGATAAATATAAAAAATTTGTTAGTAGTGGTTATACCAATTTAGGTATATACGTTTTGTTAATTTTAGTGTCTCAATACTTGGTCAATGTGTCAATGATAACTACCACATGTGGTGGTAGTGCAACTGAAAATTTGGGAGCGGCTGCTTTTCTAACGTTTATACCATGGTCCTTAATATTTGGTGTTCTAATCATAGTATTAACTATGTACCCGGGATTTAAAACCGCCTTTTCTGACGTAATAGGGTATTTTTATGTATCGTCTTCTGCTAACAAAGTATTAACCGAATTATTAGTTGACAAAGACCTTCAGGAAACCATGGATAAAGATACCACTTCTACCCCTGAACAGAAAAAGTCACTGCAGGACGCAGCTGATACAATTATTAAAATATGTGGAAACACGTCTATTTTAATAAATCAGATAGTTCCAAGTAATTTTGTTGAGTATTGGAACATTTTAAAGCCCTTGATGAAAACAGAGTTTCAAAAGGATACACCTGAATCACATGCAAAACAAAAACAACTATTTGAATTGGTAGTAACACGGGATAATGTTGGCGAAGCAATGTGGTTTATATATACTGGAATTTTAGTATCATCTATAGTGCAATTAAAAATAGCTACAAGAGGATGTATATCATCACCTGCAACAATGGAGAAAAATTATCAGCAGTTTTTGGACCAACAAAGTCAAGCTGAAGCACAACAGCAACAAGCGACAAGCACAGTCTACACAGTTTCAACATAATTGGTTTAATTTATACACTAGTTAAAATATAAGTGTCAATAAATATAATTATATAAATATATAAATATATTTGCATATAAAATAGAACTCTTTTACATGTCACAAGAAACCCAAACAAAAATCTTAAAATTGTTGCAAGAGAGAAAGGCAATGGAAGAATCAGACCATGAACTAACAAAAGAACTATTCACATCGTCACTTGTATTACCAGCAATCGATAAAAAAAACACTGGTAAATGCATGCAGCACGATAAACCTCAACTACTTCGGAGACAACGCCGGCCTACGATTAGAATTAATGATAATAAAATGGAGGAAAATAATCTAAAACTGACGGAATTGTCCAAAAAACTAAAGGAGGCAAAAAAAATGAATATAAAAATGGACGATATATTTGGAAACAGCTTAGATGAATGGGATAATTACGTTTATTTAGAGGATAAATGTATGTGATTAATAAACCCATGTAACGTAGTACATTACTATCAAATAACTACATATTCCTAAAACTAATGATAATAGCCAAATAGGCAAAATTGTTTTATTTTTATATCCTATTCCAAATTCTCTTATACTCCCGTCTTTATTATATAAAAACGCTGGTTTTATCATTTGTATTATTCCAAAAATTAAAACAAACAAACCAATTGCAACTAGGGGTATATTTTTTATAATAAATCGTTTATACATCTTATATATATATATATATATATATCACTTTAAAAAAAGCAATTACGCCGCCCAAAAAGAAAAATAAGCAAAATAACAACCGTTTAAAAATTTGCAGATATTTAATATATCTAGGCATCTATATGTATGTATATTTTGAACCGGGTGGCGGCTTTAATGATATCTTGGTTAATATAAATAAAATTCTAATATATTGCAATATTCATAATCGAATCCTATTGGTTAATTCATGTAACTCACATTATAAAATTAATTTTATTGATTATTTTAACTTCCCTAAAAACAATATTATTGTTGATATCGCCAAAATTAAGGCAATTTTTAATAATAATAATTATACAATTTATCCTGAAGCATTGAAAGATAAAATGAATGATGTATTAAATAACAAAAAAAGTTTTAAATTCAAATCGGGAAAGGGTTTTTTTTATGATGGAGTAAACTTGCATTTACCAATGGAAAATAGACCAGAAACCATAATTGTTCATAGCACATGTGGCGGAGGGCGTGGATATGTATTATTTAAAGAACTATTATTTAATATAAATGTAAAAAATATATGCAAAGAACGATATAATAAATTAAAAAAACCGTATTTATGTATCCAAATACGTAATACAGATTATAAATGTGATTATATATCATACTTTGAGGAAAACAAAAGCACAATCCATTCGTTTAAAGAAATATATATAGCAACAGATGAGAAAGCAGTTTTAGAATTTTATAAAAATAAGGGATTACCAATTAAAAACTTTACTACCTTTCCAAAAGATGACAAATTTCGTAATTTGCATCGTTCTAACGTTGCTTCTCATATTAAGTTTATAGACCTATTGTGTGACATTTATATAATTGGAATGTCTGATAAACTTTTGTCGAATTCCAGCGGTGGATTTATTCGGTTGGTCAGAGAAATTAATGAAAACAAAGAACAATTAATTAAACAATTTCTATAAAAAATCAACTAATTTTTATTATAAAATAAAAATTGGTTATGAATCAAATTCGTCAAAGTTTTCCACTTCATCCCCGTCAAAATTACCATCTCCATAATCATCAATATAACCATTCATATTATTTTCCTCCCTTTCAATTTCCAAGTCCGTGTCCCTTTCTTCAATATAATCATCCATATATTGGTCAACATTTTCATTCGTTACATTTTTATTAGTACTTCTCACCTTTCTCTCAATATTGTCCATTTCATCTCTAAATTCTCTTTCTTCATCATATGTTTCTTTGACATATTGTGTAAGCCCTTTTTGTAATCCTTTACTCCACACACCCAATTTATTGATTTTTAAAATGGTATCAGCACTTCGCTCTTCATCGGTTAAAAATTTCAAGCGGTCTGTTACAATATCCTTCTCTCTTTCTCTAAGTTTAAACACTCTATCTAAAATGTCTTCATAAGAAATATCAACAGTTTCTTTTTGTGCATCCATAATTTCAATGAAGGATACTAACAAATGCGCAACATGTTGCCGTAACCCTTTTTTGTTTCCTGATAGCAACAATCGTTCACTTGACGTTTTTGATACCATAAAATCGACTTTTGTTTCCCTTTCTTCCAAAAACTCTTCTGTGAATAAATTAGTTTCTGTAAATTCCTTCTGTATTTCAGTCACAAGCATATCATCCTCATCGGATAAATCTATGTAACATATAAAAATCTTTAATAAATAATACTCAAATATAAATCTGCTCGTCCTTTCTTCCAAAATGGGTGTTAATTCTTTGTTTTTGTATTTTATTGATGTAAATGCAGGCGTATTATTAGCAAGCTGTACAATATTTCTAGCTTGTGTTTGTATTCGAGACAATACATTGTTTATTTCTGGAATTCCATAAAATACTTGTAACTTTTTATAATAGTCTGCAATAATGTCTTTAATTTTTTTAGAATGATGTGACGACAACCCTAAATAGTTCGGTATTAACGTGTTTTTATAATCAACCTTGTTTAATATTACGTTGGGAAAAACGTTGACAAAATTAACAATAAACGTTTTATAAAAGTTGATTATATTGTACATTTTGTCGTTTGAAATATTATTATCATTCGTGTGGGTTGAGTTATCTCTTGTCCAATCTGATAATTTGTGAATAGCATTAATCGCTTTGTTGAACGTGGTTCTTGTGATAATAGGGCCTTTGTTCTTGGATATAAAATCCGAAATATCAGTTTTCATAGATTCGTTATTTTTTATTAAAAAATTATTCAATTGCTTAATTTCTTCTGACGTTTCACTGGATGCTAAATCAAAAGTGTCAATTGCATTTGAAATTAATTTTCTTAATGACCCCTCTACTATTTCATCATTTTCATCATGAATCGTCTCTAACACGCCTGATAATTTAGTAATGGGCGACACAACATGCGCAGTTAAGTCAATGTCAATAATGTTTCTTCTTCCAATAAGTTGAAGAAGTCTCAAAAATGTCTCGAGATTATAATTTCGTCCATTTTGTTTCATTTTTACTATAATGTCGTCTATTGAATCATTTTCATTGAACAACGTGTCATCAGGTTTATCTGTGCATAATGGTAACAAATATTCGGGAATAGGAAATAAAGATTTGAACTTGCAAAAGTAAATAAACGCCAGATAAATGGTTTTTTCGTCAAATTGATTGCTAATAGATGGATATATATTTTTGGTATTTATGTTGCTATAAAATAAGGGAGATTCTGAAAAACTATTTACATCTTGTAAAATGTTGGTTAATCTATTAACAATATCGTTATATTCTATGATACTATTATTTTCTCTCATAAAATAATCGATAGTGGGCTCTTGCTGATTTGTTTCGCAACATGAATTTTCCAGATAAGGCTCATTATTTGCTTTATTTAATAATAAACTCTTTTTTTCGACGACCCCTCTAATTTTTTCTTGAATAGCCAGAGAGAACTGAATAATTTTGGACTCTACTATTAAAAGCTTGTTTCTCTGGTTTTCTGAGCCGGTTTTCAAGTCTCTCATTAGTGACTGTTTGAACTCGTCAGAGACGTTTAACAACTGTTTGATTTTAAATGGCATTAAAGGTGGCAAAAATTGACTCCATTTCATTATATCGTGTTCTTCTGGTATTTCGTCTGCTGGATTTAATAGTAAGTAGGCAGTTTTTTCATCGAATTTTCTTTTTACATCGACAATACTTATCAATACATCATCTATAGATGATTTAATCCGTGTTACAATGGCGTCTTGTTTTTTACCTTTTAAAACGTTCCATGGTTCCCCGGATTCCCGAATATCGTGAGCTATGCATGCAATGTATGTTAAACTACTTAGGTCACCGGCACCCTCAAATGGATACCCACTAAACGACCTTATACACCCAGGATGTGTTTTTCTTGTTTTAACTGACGGAATAGCAGTTTGAACCGCGATTAAAAACATGCCAAATGTATAGTAAAGTATTGCATTGTTAAAAAAGTCGCGGTAAGACATTATTTTTTTATTTTTCTGCGCCATTTCTTTAATTTTGTCTTTATAGTCTTCTTCCGACTCCAATGTGTTTTTGAGCGATTCTAAAACGCAATTTACAATGAATTCTTTTTGTGTTTCCATATTTATACCCATTGCAATAGACAACGAATTGACAATGTTTGAAATTATTTTGCTTTCGTATGTATTGTATACAATCGTCTTAGTAGTCGGTATAGAGAGCATATTTCCCGCATCATCTTCCATAATTGCACGCGTATTTACTCTAAACCCTTCTTCATATCCTTCGTCAAAATCTTCGTCGATTCTTTTAATAGGCCAACCGCTATGCATATCAGTCCACCAATCACCGTCATCACTTAATTTTCCGATTTTACTGATGAGTAAATCAACATAATCATTATAACCTTTCTGGTTTGTCACATATGCTGAAGCCATATTGTATTTGAAAATAGGCAACAACGGGACGTTGGTTTTAATGCAATATAACCAGTATTCAGATTCTTTTGTATTAAGAGGTCCAAACCCGTCGGTAATGGCGGGACGACTATAAGTTGTGGTAAATCTAATAATATCAGATTGCTTTTTAATAAAATCGCTTTGACCTAAAATAAGGTTTATTAATTTAGCATAAGGAGAAATAATCTTACTTGATGTATCATCGTCGGTATTAGCACCTAATTTGTATTTTTGATTATTGTATTTTAACATTTGACTTGTTTCCATCATGGTGCGTGTTCCTATTATTGATAGAAAGTATTCGAATTGTTCTGTAATGTTTTTCTGAAACACTTCTTTTGAAACCTTGTATTTTTCATCAAATTCACCAATTATGTCTTTTAATAATTTATTTCGAATATCTAGCGCGTCTAATTCGACACTTTCACATTTATCATCACTTTTAATAGTTGCAACATTAATACATTTTTCTTGTAAATTACATAAAATGCTAGAATCATCTGTACTTATCCCTTTTGGTGCGGTGTTATCAAGCAGCCAGTTGTTGTCTTTTCGTACGTAGTAAACAGATTCTTTGTCTTTTAGTTCTTCAGTCAATTCTTTGAATAAAAGTGCATATTGTCCATTAATTACTTTTTTATATCCATCCAGTAGTGTGTCAGCTAAATACTCGGCTTCAGATTCGGTTAAATTTTGTTTTTTCATTAGTTCGGTTGTTAAATATTTAACAAAATTCTCTGGAGACATTTTTACTAATTCATTTTCAAATAGGTCTAATATTTTGTAGTTAGTGGTATCATATTTTTTATCAAAATAAATATCTTTCCCGTTGTCATTTTTGAGGTCATCAATGCTCGTGTAATACTTTGCGATTATCATGGTTTTACATGCGTCATTCGCTTCTTTATTCTTAATGCTGTTATCAATTTCTTTTTTTTCATCATCAAATAAAGCGGTGAATTCGCTTGGAAACATCAAAGGTATGCTTTGCATAGAAATAGCCGAGGTATAAAGTTTATTGGCGTCTTTTATTGTTATTTTACGTAATAATTCCGAATTTGTAAAAATTTTATCAGAGTTTGGCTGAATGTTAATATCATATCCTTGAAAAACTTCTTCTTTTGACACATTCGCGTGCAAAATAGAAATGATGGAATAAACAGTTGCAAACACAATAGGTGGTTGTAGCTTTTTAATTCTTTGTGCCAAATTTTGAAACTCTCGCGACTTCTCAATAAATTGCTTATTATGGTCGGAAATTTTACTATCAATAAATTCAATTATATCCGAGTATTGCATGTAAGTAAGATTATCTGAATAAATTAAAAATGGTTCAAGATAAGAAACAACGTCCACAATAGATACTTTTCCATCAATGTATTTTTTCATAAGATTGAATAAGATTTTGGTTTTGGGAACAATTGTTTTAATGAACTTGGAGTAAATTTCAACGTTTGTTAGCCCTTTTTTATCATCATTAGATAAATTCAAAACATAATTTTTTATGCCATCGACAAAGTTATTCTCGTTATACTCTAATTCGTTATCTAAATCATCAATGAACACGTTATTTACGTATGTTTTTTTATTAAACAGTTGCCAATAATTTAAAAAAATAGCATTCAAGTTGGCTTTATCTAACAAAGATGTTCCTGGTAAATTAATTTTTGAAAAACGAATGGTTGGTTCGGGTAAAGTTATGAATGACTTTATGGTCATTATGTCTGGATTAGTCATTTTAACTCTAGTGGTTGTAATGCGTGTGCTTGTAATTTCCTTTGTTTCTAATTTGGTTAATCCAGTGTTGTATTTTTGAATAACAAATCTTCTGGATTTAATGTTATTGTTGCTAAACACAGAAGAATACATATCTTCAAGGTTGTCTATAATAACAGTTATATCAGTATCAACGATTTTTTCAGTTAAAATTCCGTTATTATTTTCGTCATTAATCAGCTCGAATGGTGTAAAATAAGGATTCATTTCAGAATTAATGTACGAGTATTTATTTTGTTCATTTGGTAAAGTATTTGATTTATAATTATTAATTAAATCATTCATTTGTGTAAGATTTTCATCCATTAATATATTAATTACATCACTTGTTTCCAATTCGAAGCCCATTTCATCAGGATGATAAATCTTTTTAATATTTTTGACAATAGGCATCAACCAATATAGATTAACATTGAAATCTTTGAAATAATGAGACAATGGTTTATACGTTGCTTCGTTGATAAGTGCACTTTCCACGTTACCGTATTCATCAAAAACGGAGAATTTTTCTCTTAATTGTTTAAATCTTTCAATAATAGTATGAATATTATTTAAAACACGGTTAGTTCTTTGGGAGTTTGGAATAGTGCTTAACATATCGTCTAACATTTCAGAAACTTGTGTTTCAAGACTATATCTTTGCGATTTAGTGGATACGTCTACATATTGTACAATAGGTCCAAGTTCTTCATCACCAAACTGAATTTGGTTTGCTTTTAATATAAATTCGCGAATTTGGTCCTTTACATTTTTTACAGGAATGTTCATTTGTATTTGGTTAGTTTGCATAACGCGGCGTTCTTTGTCTAGTTCAGGAATAACAGGCGTCTGAGCTTTATCATATTGTTCTATTTCTGGATTTGCTTCTAAATCTTCCTCTGAAACGGGTTTTTGAGGTTTCCCTCTAATTTCAATTAATGCAATAGGTAAATCTTCGGGAATTCCTTTGTAATCAAAATTTATATACAAAATATCACTATCAATCGTACGAACTTCAATCATATCATTTTCCAAATTGGTAATTTCACCTGTAATAATAGCAGGATATTCGCCTCCAAAATGAATATCAATCCATTTGTCGGGCAAGAGTCCATTTTGCCGAGCATATCCTTTTTCGCGGCTCCTGCTTAAAATCGCCAATTTGGTCGTTGTTCCGTCACCGATAACTCCGTTTTCAGATATTTTTAATTTAACGGTTTCTAATGATTCTGTATTAATTAAAACCATCTTGGTTGAATCAATGTAATCAATAATAAACGTTTGGTCATTAAGGTTTTCATTTTTAGGATTGGTTATTTGTATAACATCGCCTAATTGCAGTTCTATTTCCTGGTCAGGTTCTGTATTTTGTATTTCAGAAATATTTTTATTCAAATTATCTGATGATTGCAATGACATTTGTTTCTATATTTATAATAGAAATTTTTATGCTTAAGTCGAATTCAATTCAAACAATAGTTTAAAGACTAATTAATAATATGATTACATAAATGAATGTATCTATGCACCTTTGCGCTAATTTAGGATTGATTCCAGGATTTAATACACTTCTTCACAATAATATAAATAACACAAATAGTTCAAACATACTAAAACTAAATAATGTTGAATCCAAAACATCCAATAATAAGGCGTATAAAGTAATTCAATATGACAAACAACTGCTAAGCTCAGATATAGTAAATACATATGGATTATGTAGGTCAGTTATTGCAAACGAAGAATCAAAAGTTGTGAGTTTTGCGCCGCCAAAATCTGTACCTGCAGATGCGTTTATGAAGAAGTATCCTGTTAATACAGATGCCCTGATTGCAGAAGAGTTCATCGAAGGAACGATGATAAATGTATTTTGGGATAGTGCAATTGGTCTAACCGGTGCATGGGAAATTTCTACACGTAATACTGTTGGTGCTACGTCTAGCTTTTACAAAAATTCAGATGCAAAGACGTTTAGAAGTATGTTTTTAGAAGCAGCAAAGGAAAATAATTTGATTTTGGAACTATTAAATCCGCTATACTGTTATAGCTTTGTCTTACAACACCCGTTAAATAGAATTGTAGTGCCATTTAAAAGTAAAAAATTGTATTTAGTGTCAATGTATGTTATTAATAATGTGGAACTAAATGATATTAAGGTGTATCGACTAAATATGAATGAAGTAAGAAGCCTGGATTGGAATAATGCAAATATAAGTTTTCCGGAGGTTTACTCATGGGAAAGTTATACTGATTTGATTAAAAAATACGCTTCAATGAACACACCTTACACTATTTTGGGCGTTGTAATAGTGAACGTTTTGACTGGTGAAAGAACTAAAATTAGAAATCCTGTTTACGAAGAAGTACGTAGTTTGAGAGGAAATCACCCCAAACTACAATATCAGTACATATCTTTGCGAAAAGAAGGAAAAGTACGTGATTTTTTAAAATATTATCCGGAAAATAAAAAAGAGTTTGCTAGATTCAGAGACCAAATACATTTATTTACAAATACTCTTTTTGATAATTATATATCCTGTTATGTAAAAAAAGAAAATGGATTAGACTATTTTCCTTATCAATATAAAACACACATGTTTAACCTTCATAAAACTTATCTTAGTAAACTTAGGGCTGAAAAAATGTGTGTTACCAATGTAGTTGTAATTAACTACGTGAATAATTTACACCCTTCTTTGTTGATGTATTGTTTGAATTATAATAGGAGAAATCGAAACGTCGACCATATTGCGTGTGACGCAAACGTATAAATGAAAATAATCTATAAAAAAAATTTATTTATAGATTATTTAACGCGTATTATTAGTTTTTCTGAAGTTTCAGAGCATCCTTTTTAATTTTACTAAAAACTGTCTTTGCATCAGCAATGCATTCTTTAATGTGTCCCTTAATAGTAGATTTTTCAATTGCTTCCGCATATGCTACTCGAATAATACTGTCGCTATCATGTGGATGCATTTTTTTAAAACCACAAAAAGTAAGAATCTTTTGCTCGTAAAATTTAGAGTATAAGCAATACTCTATTACTTTGCCTATAGTGTAATCTTCATTTTCTAAAATGATGTCAAAGCAGTTTGACATGGTATTTTCAGACGCATCAATCTTAAGCTCGTCTTTTTCAATAATAGTATCCAACTTATCAAGCGATTTTATCAAAATTTCACATGCTTGGTCGAGAATTTCATTATTTGTATAAACTCCAACGGAATGAATCATAAAATCAAAACAATCTTTTTTAGTGACGCGCATTCCTTCTAAGAGAAGCCAATTATCTGCTTCGAAAATAATTTCATCCTTATCTTTGCCTTCATTTTTCCACTCTTGTTTTTTCTTTTCCAAGACGGAATCTCTAGCTGTATCGTCGACTGTAAATCCATAGGAACAGGTTGACACTACATTGAACATTCCGTCTTCTTTCGCAGTCCCAGTGCCAAATTCACACGTCAAATGAATTTTTTCACCAGGTATTTCATCTGATATACGAGGTCGTAGTCGTACAAAGTCAATATAATATCCTGTATAATCATTTGCGGGGAATATTTCTTTTATTTTAGATTCGGGCAATGGTTTTCCTGTAACTAGGTCCTTTACAATAAAATCCTTAGTTGTTACGAAAAGTATGCTGTCTGTAATATTTTCTACATTAACTTCTACAATATAATTTTTATAAGGAAAATTTTTATAATCATTTATGTGAATGGGAATGCAACTAAGACGTTGCTTAATAATTTCATTATTTAATCTAGTGGTGTTGGTAATGATATTGGCCTTATTTTCTTCATGAGGACTCGTTTTAAAAACTATTTGTGGTATATCAGACAAAATAGTTCGCCGAATAGCATTAGCTAAGCTAACATTTACACCACTTAGTGTAAATGAAAGCACATCATTTACATCAGAATTTAAATCAATTTTAGGCATCATTATATCTATTATATATTTATATTTAAATTATAAATAATTTTTATAATCAATTTTTTTCAAAAATGAGTTAAATGTTTAGTTTGATTAACTAATTATATATAAAAATGAGTTCAATACTTTACTATAGCAATTATTGCGAACATTCGAAGAAACTATTACAGACAATCTCAAAGTCAAACAATGTGCAAAAAATAATGCATTTTATTTGCATAGACAAGAGAGAACGAGATGCAAATAACAAAATCTTCATTGTTTTAGAGAATGGTCAAAAAATCATCATGCCGGAAAATATAAACAGAGTTCCTGCTTTACTTTTATTAGACCAGGGATATAATGTATTATATGGTGAATCTATTTTAGAACATTTAAAACCAAAACAACTAGCAGATGTAAAAAAGGCTACCAAAAATAATATGGAACCAATGGCATTTGCTTTTGGAGGAGGAGGTGGGTTTAACGATATTGTTTCAGACCATTATAGTTTTCTAGACCAAGATAATGATTCTTTGAAAGCCACAGGTGATGGAGGTATGAGACAAATGCATAATTATGTAGATTTAAACTTTGTGGATAATTGTAATATTAGTACGCCCGCTGATGACCATGATTATAAAGCAAGTAAAATGCCTGAAGGGTTGACGGTTGAAAAATTACAAGAACAACGCAATTCTGAATTACAAAAAATAACAGGCGTTCGACCTCCAGTTATTTAATTTAGCCATAATAAAAAATAAAAATTAAAAAATAAATAAATACATTTTAAATGCATTTAAAAACATAAATAGTAAAAATAATAAATGAGTGTGAACATATTAGCTGCTTTTAATGACCATTTTGTCGATTTTGTCACAGACATACATAATGTGTTTCCAGACGATGTAGATGTATTAACTGCAAAGAACTCGCTTTTAACTATTAGAAAATTAAATCCAAAAATGATAGTAAAAATTTGGAATACATTTATTGTGGGGAAGTATAAAAAGGAAATAGAAGACGGAGATTTGAGTTTTTTTATTGATAAAGATTATTCCGATGATGTGTCTAGTGTACAAAATTCAGATAAAATTGTGGAATCAATTAATAGATTACGTAATCCTGTAAAACAAATGAGTATTCAGAACCAGACAAAGGTAATGAAGTATATTCAAAATTTGACAAAGTTAGCGGCTATGTGTGAAAATATTTAGAAAAACATATTTACATGAATTGTAATATAAATACGTTTGATTATTACTCACTTGTGTCCATAGGTTCACTTGTATCCATAATATTATCTCCAACGTTAATGTCATTACCACCAGAAACGTTTACAAACCCTTTACTTCGGAATTCGGCATCGGTAAGCTTGGTTTGATTATTTTTCAAAAGGAAATAAAATGGTTTATTGGCAATATACTGTAAACATTGCGGGTCTAACAGATTACATATTTGATTTATTTGTGGGTCAATGTAATAAAATTGTCCATCGGTTTTTCGTCCTATCAAAAAAACATGTTTCGCTCCATTAACGTCTTGATATCCTGCAAATGCAACGTGACTAATTGGAAGACAATTTGTTAAATCATTACTAAAATTTTGAAAACTGGTTATAGGTTCAAATTTAAAATTATATCCATAATACAAAATAAATATTTTTTCAATTTCTGGCTGGTCAATACCATATTCTCCAACAAGAGTGATTCTCAATAAATTTGCAGTATATACATCTAACATTCCAATTAATTGTAGTGCATTAATTACACAGTCTTTGGGAGAGAGAACACTTCTTCTAAATGATTGTATTTGTGCGTCATTTATGCGGAATTGTGTCAACATATATTCACCCGCGCACTGAGGTGGTACTCCACCCTTATATGTAATGGTTGATTTGCGATTTCTACGTTTAATTGTTTTTGTACGTTTAATTGTTTTTGTACGTTTACCCATTTATATACTATTAGAATATATTGACTCAAGTTTATATAAAATTATATTTTCGCGAGTTTGATTTAAATAAATAAATTTATATCAAACATATATGACAGAAGAGATAATTGTTCCCGAAGAGTTTACAAAAGTTATAAAAGACTTTGTTTCTGACATTATAACAACGTTTCCTGAGTATGCTCCAATTATTAGCAAATGGTGGAAATCTCCAGATACTTTTGCATATATTGAAGACGATGCAGACCGTATTGCTAGCATTGAAAAAGCAGAACGATCGAGTATAAAATTATTGTTTACTTTTTCTAAGAAAAAAATGCCTCCGAGATTTTTTGATATATTGTATCAAAATGAAGACATGTTTAAAGAAGATTCTGAAGTAGATACAGAGTTCTTGCCGCATATCCATTTTAAAAATTTGTGGCAATGTGATATTACTCAAAAAACCCGCGACACAGTTTGGAAATATCTTCAGTTAATTTTATTTTCTATAGTGGGTTCATTAGACAACAAGGAAGCTTTTGGCGATACGGCAAAATTATTCGACGCAATTAACCAGGATGATTTTAAATCAAAACTAGAAGAGACATTAGCTAGAATGCAAGACTTATTCGACATGAGTTCCAAAGGTGAAAGTGAAAGCGAAAAGGAAGGAACAAGTTCAAATTTAAATATGGAAGACATGCCCAAGGCGAATGATTTGCATGACCACATTACAGGAATGTTGGATGGAAAATTGGGGAAGTTGGCAAAGGAAATTGCAGAAGAAACTGCAGAAAGTATCAATATGGATATGGATAATGTAACAGATATGAAGGACGTATTAAACAATTTGATTAAAAATCCTGCAAAATTGATGGGGCTTGTGAAAAATGTAGGAGA
>Ga0209550_10003935_pt1 | contig 14107 bp, 30 predicted proteins | sample LauGreSuBDMM15SN_2_FD_187567 | JGI IMG/M metagenome (GOLD analysis project Ga0209550, IMG submission 187567) | Freshwater lake microbial communities from Lake Michigan, USA - Su13.BD.MM15.SN (SPAdes) (version 5) | ecosystem: Environmental > Aquatic > Freshwater > Lake | place: Lake Michigan...
ATATGAACTAGCCTACCTTAAAGGCGACGGCTCTCTCAACAATGGCTTTGAGATAGTAACACACCCTATGACTCACGATTTCTTTACCAATGAAGCGACCGAGTTCTGGGAAACCCTTAAAGTATTACGCGATGAACACAGGGTTATGAGTTGGGGTGCTAGCACTACTGGTATCCATATCCATATCTCACGCACAGGATTTAAGGGTGGTGCGCATATGCACCGCTTCCTGAACCTTGTCTATAGTAATGAGGATTTATTCTCTACTATTGCTGGTCGCTCGTCTAGCCGTTGGGCTAAGTTTGATGATGTTGAGGTGAATACCCGCGATAACGATGAAGACGGAAATCGCATATGGAAGACCCACCGTTCTTACAAAGAGAAAATAAGTAATGGGCGCAATACCGATAGGTATTCTGCCGTTAATACCCAGAACCGAGATACACTAGAGTTACGTATCTTTAAGAGTACCACTAAGCCTGAACGTATCAAGGGTTATATGGACTTGGCGCACGCCAGCGTTGAGTACACTAGACACCTTACCTTGCAACAAGTCAAAGATGGGGCGCTATCAGATATCGCTTTCATTGAGTACATACGAGAGAATGGTTCTCTCTATGAACACCTAGTCGGACTCCTTGACCAACTAGGATACCAAGCCGTCGGGATATCCCGACAGAATGTGAGCGAGTAACCTTATGTGTCTCCTTGTAGTAGCGTCTCCTAACTCCACGCCCAAGAAGAAAGACCTTGAGTGTGCATCTTGTAATAATCCGCACGGCTTCGGCTTTGCTGTGATAACGCCTACTGGTATCGTTACTGGTAGGGGTATGTCTTCTAAGAAAATCATCAAGCAATTCTTAGAAGTGCGTAAAGAATTCCCTGCCAGTTATGCTATGTTTCACGCACGCTTTGCTACGCACGGCGTCAAGAATGAAGATAACTGCCACCCCTTCAAGGTGCCAAGTAATCCAGATACATATCTGGCTCACAATGGTATCTTAGATATAGATATCAAGGCTGGTGATAAGCGTAGCGATACGCGTGTCTTTGCAGAAGATACCTTACCTGCTATGGGTGGTGTCGCTGCGCTAGATGATGAGCACATATGGGCTATGGTCAGCAAGTGGTCGCTAGGTAGCAAGATAGTTATCTTTACCCTTGACCCTGCTGCTAAAGACCAATGCTATATCGTCAATGAGAACGCTGGTCATTGGGATAATGACGGGATGTGGTGGTCTAACAGTACCTATATGCAGTCTACTTGGTCGTCAACCTATCTGACTAAGCCTAGTGTTAGGAACCAAGACGCCCCCATTATATATGATAGCGAGTGTGGTGCGTGTGGTGCTATACCGTTCGAAGATGGTAATCCGTACTACTGCGAGATGTGCTACGCTTGCTTTGATTGTAGTGGTATGTATGGCGATAGTTGCCTGTGCTATACACCAGAACGCAGTAAGACAGGCTACACTCTAGGAGAAAAGGACTGGTGGAATGAAAGCAACAGATACAATGGCTGGGCAAAGTAGCCTGTCGGGATATCCCGACACAAACATTTCCGCGCCCGTACAGTTCGGAATGATGGTGGCTGGCTGGGTTACAGTCGGCTACTACGATAACGATAGTCAGCCGACTATCTATGGAGTCTTTCCAGACTTGGAGAAGGCTCAAGAATGGTTAAAGCAACTGACATCTGGATATATACATCCCGTATATGTCCCATCACATAATAGGGGGTAACGTGGTAACAGCACAGAAGGAACAATTGCGGGAAGTCCTGATAGACTACCTACAATTATTGACATCAATACCAGTTCCATACGCTATGGATGATAAGATACATAACGCACGAATAGCACAAGTCCGATTACTATTACAGGAGGTAGCGTAGTGAAGTACTATAACATAGATAGCGACTGGGATAAGTTAACTCTAGAGGAACTAATCTCTTACGAGATGGAACTACTGGAACACGAAGATACATTTACGGGCGAGTATGATGATGAAGAAAATGAAGATGGCTGGTCGCTTGCCGACCACCAGATTTATCACGCTGACCTGATGGACTATCTGGATATGCGCAAAGAAGATGAAAGGAATACCGCACTATGAAAGTATACACCTTTAATGTAATGAACACTTATGATATAGAAGCAGACAGCGAAGATGAAGCCAGAGAACTACTAGGAACTGGGGATTACATAGCGCGTGATGGCGATGTAATGCTCGTAGACGAAAGGGGAGAGTGATGGGTACATATATCGTAAGTGTGTATCATACTGATAGGTATGAGTTGGATGCAGATACGTCAACGGAGGCTATTGGCATAGCCAAGGACTGCGTTGCCGATAACTATGGCGGACTGTACTTTGAGAACGCCGCCTTTGATGTAATCAGGGTAGATATCCCCCAAGCGGGGGACTTAACGGATGCGGGGTTAGCAGGTGAGTGATGTCAATCATAAGATGTAGAAACTGTGGCTACGAGATAGATACTGTTAGCCCACAGGGATACTGTGATAATTGCGAGAGAGCCTATCAACTAGGAAGGGAGTCAAGATGAGTGAGCCAAGGTGGTTAGACGGGGACGACTTTGCCTTAAAGGGCTTTGAGCCCTGTGATGAATGCGACGAGACAGATGAGGAGTGTGCCTGTGGCGAAGAAGACCCAGACCTGTGGGGAGATGAACTCTATGAGGACTGAACAAGTACTGGGCAACTGCTATGGGGACGATAACCCTGACGCGTGGTTCCCTGACGTACCGCAAGGGGCTTTTTCCTTGAGGAAGCAGGAAATCCTTGGTGCAGAGACGCGCAGGGCTATTGCCCTATGCAACTCTTGTCCCAAAAAGCAAGCCTGTTTAGAGGAAGGTATGAAGGATAAAAACTTGGCATATGGTATTTGGGGTGGTACGCTTGCAGGTGAGCGTGTTATGTTAAGTATGAAACTGTTTACCAAGTTAAGTGATGAAGGCAGAGCGCTGATAAGTTATAGGGTCTTAAAGCCCTTGATTGGTAGGTAATATGCTAAAGAAAATATCATTAGTACTCATTATCGTGATGGCGGTAACATTCTTTCCTCATCCGTTTAAACGGACAGAAGTAGAGAATAAAATAACGCCTAGGGAATGGGTGGTAGCAGATAGCAAGGCGTATGCTCAAGATGTGGTACTGGCTTGGGCAGATAATCAGTACCTATGCCTAGAGAAACTGTGGACTAAGGAGTCCAACTGGAGACCAGAGGCATACAACAAGGTAAAGGTAATGGGCAAGAACGCTGGCGGTATCCCGCAAATATTGGGGATGTCAACACAAACTCCAGCGCCGAAGCAGATAGACAGGGGTTTCAAATATATTATGCATAGGTATGGAACTCCTTGCACGGCTTGGAAGCATCACCAGAGGAGAGGGTGGTACTAGTGCCTACATATGAGTATAGGTGCGACGATTGCAGTACGTCAGAAGAGCACTACCGCACAATAGATGAAAGAGATAATTCTCCGTCTTGTCAGTACTGTACGCGGACAATGCGAAGAATAATCCTTGCTACGCCAGTAAAGTTCAATGGTGCTGGCTTCTATTCGACTGGAGGATAGTATGGATGAAGACCTATCACAATGCACTAGATGCGAAACAATGGTCGAGAGCGAGACTTTGCATAGACTACTAGACTGGAGTCTATGTGAAATCTGTGTGGATGATGTATGACAGATGATGAGATGCAAGAACTACAAGAAACGATTGTCCAAGGGGTAACGAACTACTTCGATACCTATGACTGGGACAAAGCGTTCAAGAGATATCTGGAGGAGCAATGAAAGATAGTAACTGGGACTTAGACCTTCGGGCTGGTCTAGCAGGGGAGAGTAGGGTAGCCGACCTACTCTCTATGGACACGCTAGAGGTCAAGACCGATAGAAGGTGGCACGAAACTGGAAACATATACATAGAGACGGCGTGTTTTATACAGGCAAGCCATACCTGGGAACCTTCTGGTCTCTACACTACAAAGGCTACGCATTGGGCTTACGTCCTAGAGGACTGCGTAATCATAGTACCAACCTACAGGTTAAAGGAAGCAATCTGGGAGAATGCTAAATCTATAACCTGTGACATACCGCCTAACCCTTCCAAGGGTTTCTTGATAACTCCTGCTAGATTATTAGAGTATGCAAGAATGGCACACAACTACGAGGTAGCAGAACAGCACAACAACTTCTTAAATGAGACGTATGGATAAAGAAACACTAATCGGTTTCTTGTCCTTGTTCTCTATCTTTATCTTGGCTGGGTTCATCTTGCCCTACCTCTTGTGCTTCGTCTTCATCTAAGAACGGACGGAATCCGCCTAGGCGTGTAATCAGTCTCTTGATTGCACGCTTATGGCGCATTCTGGCAGCATCATCACTAGGCAACGCAAGTTCTTCTGCTATCGCACCATAAGTCATTGAGTTAGCGTGCTTCTGGTAAAGAATATTCTTATCTTCTGTGCTTAACTTTATAAACCCAGCCTTAACTTCAGCCATCATAGCCATTAGATTACCGCCTTCGGCTGGCGCTGATGGTCTTCCTGGCATTCCAAGGTCTAACTTAGGTGCTTCTGTTACATCACCACGCAATACCGATGGCAAGATAGCCTCGATAACAGCAGCATCGTAGAAGAATATATCTGAGACTTCATAGCCAAGTGTCTTGGCTTTCCAGAACTGGCAATAGTCTAGTGCTTGATTGCGAAGCGAACGATACAATAAGTTCTGCATTGAACGATGCCCTAACTTCTCCCACTCGGACATCTTTAATGGGTGCAACACAAACCATTCATAGAGCGACTGCTTGATGTCGTCGCGCTCAACCATATTAAATTTACCACGATATTCATCGGCAACGTGAGCAATAATATATTCCCATTTGTCAATGCGTTCCCAGTTTACCGTCCCCATACTTTACCCTCGACAATAAACGAACCATCTTTAGCGATTGGGATAGTTACTGGAACTACTGTGCGACCATCGACGTAGAGCATACCAAAGCCCTGCTGCCACGTAAAGAGTCCGCCCTTGATATACTTGGCGTCCTTATAGCGCATAAGGTTTCCAACTTCCATACCCCATACGGTTTGAGGTGCAGATGTGCCGTGAGATTGGGTGTGATGTGATAGACCCATACGGTGCGTATGACCACACACTACTGATTTACCTGTACGCATAGCCAAACCAAGGGCTGTAAGCCCGCCGATTGACTTCATAGAGCCTTCATCACCGTGCATAAGCAACCAGTTAGGAGCCAATTCGTAGGGCTTCTTGTGGTATGTAGCACCGATTTCTGGCAGACGCAAGAACTGTGGCAAGTCCAACTCGGGTAGCCCGAGCAACCCAGGAGCACGCATCATAACTGTGTTATACAAACGGTCGGTGTGGTTCGACCGAATGATATGCTTGACCTTGAGCGACTCGAGCACCCGAGTTGTTTCGTCTCTATCCCGTCCGATAGAACGCTCATACTCTAATGGTGTACCCTTTGACCATTTAGATATAGTCTGCATATCCATTTCGTCACCAACTGATACAACTTCGGTTGGCTTGTATGCCTTAATGAAGGCAGCAAGATTAGCAACCGCACGTTTATCGTGATATGGTACTTGTAAATCGGAAACGCAAACTATAGTTTTCATTATTTCTTTTTAACCGCTTTCTTCACAGTTTTCTTTTTAGGCGTAGCCTTTTTAACGGTGCGTCGCTTGTTTTCTTTGGCAACGTTTTTAGAGTGAGACATTGTTTGCAAGTTATCTTGTCCGTCTCGTCCCGCTCTTCCGCCGTTATCTTTATGGTCAACGTCGGTGGTACGCGGTAAGGATTTTCCTGTTGCCTTCTCGTAATCAACCCTTGCCTTATTACTTGAAGTAGTTTCAACACTTCCGTCTTTTCGCTTTCGCTTAAAAACATAGATTGGTCTCCCGCCATTTTGCTTGCTTCCTTTGTAAGGTCCAAAGATTTTCATAGTTGTTTCTCCATTTGGTTTAGAATCCCAGCGTCAATTCGTGCGCCGATTTCTTCGTAAGTAAAAAGATTTTCTTCTTCATCTAGAATCCAAGACGTGTGTCTATCAAGCGTCACGTGAATATCATAGAACGCTTTTGCAAGCCAGATGAATGGAAGTGATAAGTAGTATCTCATTCTTTATCCCATTGTTCTCTTAGTACTAGCAATCCAATGATTGCATAGTTAGCCATATCTTTGAACGAATCCTCTAGTGATTCGTGCTGTGGGTTTGCACCGCTGTCAAATAGATTGTTGATGCGAGCCAACTTGTCGTGCATACGAACTCGTAAGCCATTGATTGCACCGCCAGGGGCTAACGATATATTCTTTGGGCCATAGTCCCGATGCTTACTAAGAAGTAAGTCAGTCAGTTCTTTGACCGTGTTAGACATATGGGACTCGAGACGTACCTCGCGTACCAAGTGCGGTTTAGGTGTTCCGTCAATCATTGTACTCATTCATTCTCCTCTAGTAGTTCTTCTATCTCTTCATCTATTGTTGACATATGCTGGTTGATGATTGCTTCCTGAACTAAGTCTTTCATCTTGATTACATCTGACTGTGCTGCATACAGCGTAGCATATGTAATCTCTGTAACGCTTCGTATAATATCTGGTTTGTCTGCGTTATGATATAGTTCTTCCAGCAAGGAGCCGAGCATTAACGCGTAACCGCTAGGCAGTTGGAAGATAGGCTCAAAGATTTCATCGTCGTCTTCAGTTAGGTGACTTACCGCTTCAAAGATATTATCAAATTGCGTACCGCATACATTACATTGTGGAATTTCAATCAACGTTCAGCCCCATCTTCTCTCGTATAAATTGTGCTCCGTGTTTAACGTAGATAGAGTTGACATCTTCTCCATCTCCAAATGATACTGTGGTCACGGGGAGTTCTCGGGAGAGACTGGCGGCGAACTCTCTTCCTGGGGCATCTCCGTCTGCAAAGACGAATACACGCTCAAAGTCCGCGAGAAGTCTGGTGTAGTGCTTCTTCCAAGAATTCGCTCCAGGAACACCAACACAGGGTATTCCCACCAACTTCGACATAGTGAGAGCGTCAAGTTCCCCTTCGCAGATGCCAATCCAGTCGCCAGCATACTCAATGTCAAGTACGTTGTACATCCTGGTATCAACACCAACCATACCCATATACTTGGGTTCAACAGCAGGGTTAAGAGAGCGGAAACGCAAATCAACAACACCAGTCTTCGTGATGTACGGAATGCTGAGCCGTCCAATGTATTGTTCGTGTCCAGGTTCAGGCTCCTCTACTACGCCTAATCGCGCCTGACGCGCTACTTCCCGCGTTATTCCCCGACTTACTAGGTAATCTTCCGCCAGAGAGATGCTTCCCGCGTACTTGTGAGTTGCTCTCCCCAGTAATTCCTTCTGCGATAGACTTTGCTTCACGTATATCACACCCTTCTTTCTTTGCAATTATTTGAATGCTATTGCCTTGCATACCACACGCGAAGCAATTGAAAATGTTCTGCCTTGTATTGAAACTTGCACTTGCGTGACTATCGTTGTGGAAAGGACACTTGACGTTGACCTGCCCACTTGTTCTGTTAATGTTGGCACCGTAGTGCTTGAGCACCGATACTATGTCTGGTAAATCATCCACCAAATACATCGCCCAACCTTAATACTAGATACGAATCTGCTATCGATTTTCCTCTAGCCTTGATAACGAGTGCTGGGAGAACCAACTTTTGTTCGAGCGCTCTTGCTTCCGCATAATTTTTTGCTTCTGCTTGAGCCTCTTTCGTCCAACCGCTGAGGTCAATAGCGTTGCCCGCGCCAGGGGCTTTGCACTCAAGGATACCGATTGATGCGTTAAGGAAGTCTGCACGGACGACAACGTCGCCCTCATCTTTGCTACCTCGTCGAGCAAGGCGTTCAGCGTCGTATCCAAGTCCTCTAAAATAATCTTTGATGTCTGTTTCATATGTTGCTCCCCGAGCCTTATGGCTCTTTCTAGTTGTCACGCGTTCTCTGGTATGTCATCGATGTACATATACTCTGGATTAAATGCTAGCCAAGTCATTAGCGTGCCGTTCGCGTCGGCTCTTCCATAGCGATTTTTGACTGCTGCCACGCCCATCGATGTGCCAACTGTGCCGAGCGTACAAATGAGGGCAGGGAGTTGTGATACTTTACCTTGGATTGCACTTCTTGGTTGACAAGGATTTCCAGGAACTGCTTCCGAAGTATGATGTAAAACCACAACTGCAGCGTTAGTCGCTCTCGCAAGGTACTTTAACTCCTTCATAATTGCTCTCATAGATGCGAATTCTTCGCCTCCATCTGTTGCAACATCCATAAGGTTGTCCAAGATAATGAGGTGCGGGCTACAGCCCCACAACTCCTCAAAGGCTTGGACTTCCTCATCGATGTCTTCTAACGTAGGTGATGATTCAAACGACCAGACTATATGACTTCCTTTTTGGAGGACTGCTTTAGTCCAACCAACATCAGTATTAAGTTTCTGTTCTACATCCGATTGACTTTTCCCCGAAATCATAGATGCTAATCTCATTGCCATTGTGTGCGCATTGGTATCCGCAGATACGTATAGTGTTGGCACGTTGGTCTTGAGAGCAAGCGCTAGGGCAAGCGTTGATTTTCCTGCCCCTGGTGCGCCTGCAAACATTGAAACTTCTGAACGACGTATAATAATCTTGTTCGCTTCAAATGCTCTAAACGAACTAGGAAGGGGTTCCCCTCCGATAGAGGCGCGTCCTACTGACCGTACTAGCGTTCTCATCGGCACCCTTCCTAATTAGTTTAAAATGGAAATTCTTCTGGTATTAGTTGACTGGCTTGCATTGGTCCGCGCCCTGAGGCATCGGACACACCCACATTGCGTAGGGATTTCCCGTCTTGCTGGAGATTCCCGACTTGTACTTCCGTGGGCCGTGCTGACATACTGGGCCACCCTGTTGTTGCGTACTCGGAGCGGTAGCGGATGGAGCCTGAGCCTGGGGCGGTAGTGAGTAAGGTGGAGGCGTTGTGCTTGTAGTGGAATCGGTAATCGACAGGGGGGCTAGGGTACCTGCTGACGCTAGCATCCGCTGTGTTGCGTGAATCTGTGTTGCGTAATCTCCGATACCTTCCAAGAGAACACTTAACTCATCCGCGCTATTGGCACGAACGTTGATTAGGTCTCCAGTAGGTAACTTATAGTTGACTTGTAACTTCCAGTCTTCAGCCATATTATTTATCCTTCTTGATAGAGAATTGACAGTACTCGGTTAGACCGCACATATACTGGCAACTGTTTGTGTTGGGCAAGAATAGCGCAGCCTTACGTAATTTGTCAAATGTTTCTATAAGGTACTCCATCTTCTCCCTGGTGTACTCAGATAGGTCTACCGTCTCAGAGATACTATTCCCGCGGGACATATAGTACGTACCCCATTTAACGTCGATACCAAAGGTTTCTTGGATACCTAGTCGGTAGAAAGCAAGTTGTAGATTACTAGTGGGCGTAGACTGTGAGGTCTTAAGGTCGACGATAACCAACTCGCCGTTGACTTCAAAGACACGGTCAATAATCATCTTGACGGCTACGTCCTTGATGATTGGGGTTAGGGCAAGTTCAATCCCTGGGTTGCCATCTGGTGCTGTCCAGATTTTCCAGGAAGGATTAGCCTTGCGCCAGTTGATGTAACCTTCAACCCACACAGGGCCTTGGTTATTCCAGAAGTTGACATCTTCTTTGTTGGGGTTAGCCTTGGTAGCGCGACCACCGATGCGAGCATTAGTTAGGTCGGTATCACCCTTTGAGACATTCCAGGACTCAACCCATAAGTTCTGAATATCACTTATCATAGGTTGTCCTTGTCGTAGGTTTCGCAGGCAAGGTGAAAGGCTGAGCCTCCGACTGACCAGACGGATGGGGCTTCCTGTTTGTTGAGCAGTCTGCCGAGATAGTACTGGTACCCACACGTAAGGTAGGTTGTAAACGCAGAGTAGGATATATGCTCTGGTAGTGTATATTCTTCTAGTTTAATTGACATATCGGTAGTATAAGCCTATGGTTGGTGATTTGTCAATTGTTTATAAAGATTTGACATTTGGCAAATTGCCTGTATACTTGGTTATGTAAGTAATTATATAAAGGCCTTCGGCCTAATATAATATAATGCATTATACACATACGAAGGAGTACTATGTCAAACTTTACGGAGACGTTCGTAGCAGCAATTGCTGGTATAACCGTATTCTATCTACTAGAAGCGCTGTACTACGAAGTAAAAGCACGCATCAATGGTAACAACTTTATCAAGTTCGTCGAAGACGAAGAGGATGAATACTGGGATAGATAACCCTTAGAAACGACAAAAGACCCCCAACCTAGGAGACTAGGAAGGGGGTTTCTTGTTGCTGCCATATGACGAGATACAGCCCTTTAGAAGGGCTTACCCATACATTATGACCAGGGAAGGGTTTACTCAAGCCATCTGAGCGTGTGGAAGTGCCTTAAAAGGGTACTCTAGGCTACTAGCCCAAAGTCCTTAGCAGACTTATCTAGTGCTTTGAGCACAGGAGCGGCTACCGCAGCCAGGGCAGCCATTGCTAGCGCCTTTGGGTCAGCATTGCCAGTCATAAATAGCGCCAGGGCTGCTGCAAAAGCAGCACGGAAGTACGATAGGGCTATTGCTTTAACTTTATCTTTATTCATTTTATCTCCTTCTTAGGTAAAGGTTTGGGGATGTTAGCCTTTACTTTGTTTATTACTGTGGGCTTACCTAACCAAGGGAACCAATTGGAAGTATCATTTCCGCAGTTATCCTTGATTGAAATATGGACGTGCTTGTTATGCTGATTGGAACCGTCATACTGGTGGTCGCCCTTGATAGGACTCCAGATACGCCCCATAAAAATTAGATACTTGACACGCTTGTCACTCTTAAGGTTCTTATAGATTTCGTGTCCATCAATACCGTTTACTGGGTCGTGGGTAAGGTCTACCGCATAACCAGTATTGTGGTCTGAGTTAGGACTCTGTGTTACGTGAGCAGCAGAAGGCAGAAGCCCATCTGAGGCTTTCTTGCGCTTGGGACGTAGAGCCGTCGCTTGGCGCAGCACAGCAATTGCAGCAGGTGTGGCTTTCTTTACAACAGTCATCTTTACTCACTTCTCCGCAATCAATTTGTATAGGTCATCAATTCGTTCTTCCATCCGAGCCAAAGAATCTTTCATAGAACTGCCACCATTGGGCCGTAGTTCGTTGAGATAGTGTTTAACCATCCAACGAATCATAAGTGCAAATGCCCCTACAAGGGAAGTAATTGATAGAGCAAACGCAGCCCAATCCTGTGGTGTCATAGTATTATACCGTTCTGATAGTTATCTCGGCAACCCCACCAAAGCCATCAAAGCGCTTATCAGGTGGAGTCATACGGGTAAATGTAACTTGCTGTATTACTGCTTGCTGTGATTCTCCTGTTGTCAGGTCTTGCCAAGTCAGAACGTCACCTGTCTTTTCAATCTCTTCTAGTAGTTTGATACGCTCAAAGGCTCTGCCTTCAAATCCAACTACAGTATTAAATCTATCGGTTTCTATATCAAAGCAATAGACAGGGAACTGGATGATACGCTGACGTGGAGTAGCAATAGTAGCCTTAGCCTGATAGCCCTTAAAGGTTGGACCAGCAGTAGTATCGGTAGCATCACGGTCAAATGTAAACTTATATGCAAGGAACTCTTGTGCTATTTCAGGTTGAGTTGTAGTTACTTCTACTGGGTCTACTTCAAGACCATAACCTATATGGTCAAATTGAGTATCAGAACCACCTGCAGTTGTAGCAAGAGATGACAGCGTAAGAGTGCCAGATGTAAATGAACCACGTGCAAGAAGACGCTTATAGTTCTTAAGTTCTAGGGTAGAGAATCTAATCTTGCCTGTAGTTATAGAACCAGATGACGCTAAAACTGTGGCTGATTGAATGGCTATGCCGTGGCTACCTGAGGTAGTAAATGCTATTTGATTACTGTTGCCTACAAAATCTACGCTAGTAGCATAGCCAGCAGCGGTATTAAGATAGGCATCTTTAGCATAAGCAAAACGTAAAGTTTCAATTTCTGCATCTAAGTCAATACGATATAGACCAGCGCAACCATTGACCGTACCCGCAGCCCAGACATATTTATCACGGAATGCAAAGTCGTGGACACCATTAGCGTCTTCAAATATTAGTGGACCGTAGATTAAATCACCAGTTGTATCTGAGATGCGAGCCACACGCATACCTTTATTGGTGCCTATCATAAGCAATCCAAGGTAGGACTCAATCTTATAAACTATTTCACCAATAGGCAGTTGTGCTGCTATAATTCCTGATGTCAGGGTAGGCATAACACCAGCAGTAGATAGAACAAACTTGTAGATGGCGGAGTTACCGCCAGCATAACCTGCAGCATAGATGGCAGAGCCACCTTCTGATATAGATGACCAAGTCCAACCAGTATTAGGGTGTGTATAAATAGCAGTAGGTAATGTTGTAGTGCCAAGGGCACCAGTTAATTCATAGATGCTAGTACCAATACCAGCAACAAGGCGTTGTTTAACCCAACCCATCTTTACTGCAGCAGTACCAGTACTGTAATGGTTGTTTAATGCACCAGTTGCACCAATTGTTTGATAAAAAATACGAGTTGCATTAGCAACAAATAATGTAGTTCCGTTAGTAACTACATCTACTATTGCAGATGCAGTTGTAGCATAGGTAGTAAGTGTAGTTGCATCAGCCTTAATATCTTTAAGTGTAGTGCTACCTGGGATAAATGAAATTGCTACATCAGTACCACCAGAAACGCCAGAGATAAGTTTATAGATACCACTGTTAACAGTATTAACTGTTTCTTTAAGCAAAGTAGCCTGTCCCTTAGTCCACACATCCACATTATCTGAGTCAGCAAAACGGTGAGCAACCGTCTCACCTGCAGATGGGTCATAGAACTTAATGCCTGTGCCATTATGGAAAGAAGACTGGCTTCTTAGCCACCAACCAGTAAGTGATTGCTCACCTGGTTCGCTGCCATTATCAAACTGTTCTTTATTAAAGGGTGCAGTCTGACGAACGTATGGTCTAGCATCATTGATAGCGTAGAAGAACGGCAAGCCGCCAACGGCTACATCATATGCTTCATTAGTGTTTTGCCAGGTAGAAGTAGATGAAACTATACCTAAGTCAATAGCAATAGAACGACCAATACTGGCGGTTGCAGAGCCTCTACCTTCGGTTATGTCTCTAGTTGCCACTGTTACTCCTTAGTATATTTGTTCTTCTGTTTCGTCTATTGCGTCGTCTATATCCCGCATAAGCGGGACTAAATCGGTTACTAGTGTGTCCATTATTATCCTAAGGATTAATTATTGCTTTAGTTTTATCCCAAGTAACTACACCTTCACATTGAAAGTAATGAAACTTTCCTACAAAAGTTTTACAAGGAACGTTGATTTCTAGTTCTGTAGCCTGTTTCTGTGAAATCATTTGAGTACGATTCTCGTTTGTTTCACTAACAACCCAAGGTGTTTCAGGTGTTGCCTTACAGAAGTTCAAATACAAGAAAGCCACTCACACGACTTCCTCTGTTGAAAGCGGCACAGGTTGAAACTCTTGGCCATCCCAAGTGAAGCCAGGGTTTGCAAACTGACCCCGAAAGTTGCCATTGTAAGATGTCTGCACCCACTCTCCACCGAATAAATCTTTGCAGAAAGCAGCGCCGATTGACTCTTGTTCCTGTCCGTTTTCGTCAAGCAGGACCGCATTCGCGACCACGATGACCTCGGCGACGATGCCGTTCTCTACTCTTGCGAAGTGTGCCATTTGATTTATCCAATCACTACTACTACGAAACCTGAACCGCCAGCGTTGGCAGCGCCACCACCACTGCCTGTGTTTGCCGCGCCAGCAGTGTTTGGTGTACCAGAAGAAGCGCCTCCATAACCGCCGCCACCTGCTGCGTATGTGGTTGATGTTCCAGTTATTGAGTTTGTTGCACCTGCTCCACCGTTTCCGCCGCCAAGCGCAAGAGATACCGCCGAGACTCCAGCG
>Ga0209550_10003936_pt1 | contig 14106 bp, 14 predicted proteins | sample LauGreSuBDMM15SN_2_FD_187567 | JGI IMG/M metagenome (GOLD analysis project Ga0209550, IMG submission 187567) | Freshwater lake microbial communities from Lake Michigan, USA - Su13.BD.MM15.SN (SPAdes) (version 5) | ecosystem: Environmental > Aquatic > Freshwater > Lake | place: Lake Michigan...
TATGAAAACAATTCAGTTTACAAGGAGTTTTGTACACTTATGAATACCAACGTTCAAGAAGTAAAATCCTTGCAACAAATTCCGTTTCTTCCTATTCAGTTTTTCAAAAGTCATACGGTAATTTCAAATCAGAATCCAATTCAAGAAACCTTTACAAGTAGTGGAACCACTGGAATTATAAACAGTAAACATTGTGTTACCGACATTTCAATATATGAAGAAAGCTATCAAAAAGGGTTTGCACAATTCTATGGAAACATAGAAGATTATGTGATTTTAGCACTTCTTCCCTCCTATTTAGAGCGCGAAGGTTCTTCCTTAATATATATGGTTAAAGATTTAATTGAGAAAACAAACAACCCCGAAAGCGGGTTTTATCTCCACAATCACGAAGCCTTGATTGAAAAGCTAATTGCACTTGACGCGTCAGGTCAAAATGTGATATTAATTGGTGTTACTTATGCCTTATTGGATTTAATTGAGAAACAAAAATTCCAATTAAAAAACACTTTTATAATGGAAACGGGCGGCATGAAAGGAAAGCGCAAAGAAATGATTCGCGAAGAATTGCACAAGCAACTTTGCTTAGGTTTTGGGGTTTCGGCAATTCATTCTGAATATGGAATGACCGAATTGTTATCTCAAGCGTACTCTCTAGGCGAGGGTGTTTTTGAATGCCCTTCATGGATGCAAATTTTAATTCGAGACACCGAAGATGCTTTGACTTATGTAGAAAATGGAAAAACTGGCGGAATCAACGTGATTGATTTGGCCAATATCAATTCCTGTTCTTTTATTGCAACGCAGGATTTAGGCAAAAAAAATCCCAAACACCCTGCCTACCAGCAGGCAGGCTCTTTCGAAGTATTGGGACGTTTTGACAATTCTGATATTCGAGGTTGTAATTTGATGGTTTTGTAAAAAGTTGATTTGGTTATGCGTTTATTCGGTTAACCGGAATTACGATTCAACATTTACCCAACTAAACCACTCGAATTACAAAATAATTTTTCTTTCCACTTTGCAATAGCACAAACTGGTTGTTAATTAAATGTGTATTTGTAAGCACAAATTCTTCCGTGACTTTTTCTTTATTTACTGCAATTGAATTGGCCGATAAAGCTCGTCTTGCCTCGCCATTTGATTTAAAAAATCCTGTTTTTTCGTTCAAAACGGCAACAATATTTATTCCTGTTTCAATTTCTAATTTTGAAATATTTGCTTGAGGAACACCGTCAAAAACATCTAAAAATGTAGCTTCATCCAATTGTTTCAAATCTTCAGAAGTGGCATTTCCGAATAAAATATTGGATGCTTTTATAGCATTTTCTAAATCTAATGCAGAATGAACCATTACTGTAATTTCTTCTGCCAAACATTTTTGTAACAACCGCAAATGTGGTGCTTCTCTATGCTTTTCAGTTAAAACTTCAATTTCTTCTTTTAATAAAAAAGTAAAAATCTTAATGTATTTTTCGGCATCAACGTCTGAAGTATTCAACCAATATTGGTAAAATTTATAAGGTGAAGTTCGGGCTGAATCCAACCAAATATTACCACCTTCCGATTTTCCGAATTTAGTTCCATCGGCTTTTGTAATCAACGGACACGTCAAAGCATACGCTTTTCCGCTTGCTATTCTTCGAACCAATTCGGTTCCCGTGGTGATATTTCCCCATTGGTCGCTTCCGCCCATTTGTAGTGTACACTGTTTTTCTTTGTATAAATGCAAAAAGTCATATCCTTGAACTAATTGATAGGTAAACTCTGTAAATGACATTCCTTCAGAAGCTTCAGAAGACAAGCGTTTCTTTACGGAATCTTTCGACATCATATAATTTACAGTAATGTGTTTTCCAATATCTCGAATGAAATCAAGAAACGAAAAGTTCTTCATCCAATCGTAATTATTCACTAATTCTGCAGCGTTTGAAGCATTTGAAGTAAAATCTAAAAAGCGAGCCAATTGCGCTTTTATAGCTTCCTGATTGTGACGCAAAGTTGTTTCATCCAATAAATTTCTTTCATTCGATTTTCCTGATGGATCACCAATCATTCCAGTAGCTCCGCCAACTAATGCAAGCGGTTTATGCCCAGACAATTGAAAATGTTTCAATAACATCACGCCAACTAAATGACCAATATGCAAGGAATCCGCAGTTGGATCAATTCCCAAATACGCAACCCGCATCTGTTCCATCAAATGTTCTTCAGTTCCCGGCATAACATCGTGAAGCATTCCTCTCCAAGTCACTTCTTCAATAAAATTCTTCATCTTTTCAATCAATTTAGGCAAAGATAAAATTTAATGTTGATTTGTTGATTTGTTTATTCGGTTAATCGAAAAAAAATATGTTTGCTACTTCCTATTTTGTACTTTCGTACTATGATATTAGTTACTGGCGCAACAGGTTTAGTGGGTTCTCATTTGGCACTTCAATTAATTGAAAATGGCGAAAATATTCGAGCTATTTATAGAGATTCAACTTCTAAAATGGCAACGAAATCCCTTTTTGAATTATACGAAAAAGGCAATTTATTTGAAAATATTGAATGGATTCAAGCCGATATTACCGATGTTACTTCTTTAGAAATCGCTTTCGCAAATGTCGCTACGGTATATCATTGCGCTGCTTTGATTTCATTTGACCCAAAAGACGAAGCACTTCTTAGAAAAACTAACATTGAAGGAACAGCAAATATTGTAAATTTCTGTATTACAAATGGCGTCAAAAAACTATGTTTTGTAAGTTCGATTGCTGCTTTGGGCGATTTAAAAGAACACGAAATTAGGATTTCCGAGGCAACCGATTGGAACCCAGAAAAGCCACACAGCGATTATGCAATTTCAAAATATGGTGCCGAAATGGAAATTTGGCGTGGCCAACAAGAAGGCTTGAAAGTTGCCGTTTTAAATCCTGGAATTATTCTTGGACCTGGTTTTTGGAACAAAGGAAGTGGCGCGCTTTTTTCGGCTGTTGCCAATGGGTTACCGTTTTACACCAAAGGATTTACTGGGTTTGTAGCCGTTTCAGATGTGGTAGCTATATTGATTTTGGCAATGAATAAAATCGAAGAAAATGAAAATAATAACGGGCAACGCTTTGTAATTATTGAAGATAACTATTCCTATGAAACCATTTTGAACACCATCGCAGAAGCATTGAAAGTCAAAAAACCAAAATTTTACGCGACGAAATGGATTACAGAAATTGCTTGGAGATTGGATTGGGTAGCGTCTACTATTTTCAATCAAAAAAGAAAGTTATCAAAAGAAACAGCACTTTCAAGCCATTCAGTTGATTTGTATTCTAACGGAAAAGCAATAGCTACTTTTGCGTTTCAATTCAAAAACAGTCAGAATTATATTTATGAAATCGTGGCGCTTGAATCTAAATCAGCAAAATAAATTACTTGATTTCGGTTTTAGTTGCTTCTTTATTTATCGCTTTGGGCTTTGAAAGAAGTGTTTTTTGCTCTTCAATTTTTTTGTTGATATTTTCAACTATTTCCTTGTATTTTTTATTATCTGAAGCATAATATGTATTGCTTCTTGCAAATTGAAGGCTGTCAATTTTATATTTTTTATAAATATAAGTGGTAGAATTTATGTTATTTGTTTCTAAAACTGTTGGGTTTTGAGATTTTATTGCCTCCAGAACAGATAAATCATACAATATACTGACTAAAACATCTTCATCTATCAAATTATCAGGTTTTGAAACAACAGGTTTTTGACAACTTATTAGAATTGCAAAAAGTAATAATATAGTGACTAATTTTTTCATAATTGAAATGATATAAACCTTTTTAACGATCAAACAACAATCTTTTTCCACAACGAATATCTTTCACAATAAAGTTTTGATATACCAATTGTCCGTTTACAAATGTATGGGTTATTCTTGATCTAAACGTAAAATCTTCAAACGGCGACCATCCACATTTTGCAAAGATATTGTCTTTTTTCACGCTCCAAGGCAATCCAGAATTCACAATTGCCAAATCGCCATAATATCCAACTTTTATAAATCCTCTTTTTTCAATTTTGAAAATTTTTGCAGGATTGTGAGCCATTTTTTCAACAATTTTTTCCACTGAAATTTTTCCTTGCAAATGAGCTTCAAACATTGCTACAACTGCGTGTTGCACTAATGGGCCGCCGGAAGGTGCTTTCAAATAGGATTGTTGTTTTTCTTCTAAAGTGTGCGGCGCGTGGTCGGTTGCAATGACATCAATTCGGTCGTCAAGCAACGCTTCCCAAAGTACTTTTCTGTCATTTTCTGTTTTCACAGCAGGATTCCATTTGATAAAATTCCCTTTCGTATCGTAATCTTCATTGGTAAACCAAAGATGATGAATACAAACCTCAGCGGTGATTTTCTTCTGTTCCAATGGGATTTTATTCGTGAATAAATCCATTTCTTTAGCTGTTGAAAGATGGAAAATATGCAATCTCGCTCCCGTTTTTTTGGCTAAAGCAACTGCTTTTGAAGAAGAAATATAACACGCTTCCTCGCTTCGAATCAAGTGATGAAATTGTACAGGAATGTCCTCACCATATTCAGCTTTGTATTTTTCTAAATTGTTTTTAATGGTAGTTTCATCTTCGCAATGAACGGCAATTAACATTGGCGTACTCGAAAATATTTTTTCTAAAACGGCCTCATTATCAACCAACATATTTCCTGTTGACGAACCTAAAAATATTTTTATTCCAGCAACATTTTTGGGATTAGTTTTTAAAACTTCTGCCAAATTATCATTGGTGGCTCCCATCATAAACGAGTAGTTTGCAAAAGATTTTTCTGCTGCAATTTGATATTTTTCTTCTAATATTTCTTGGGTTACTGCATTGGGAACCGTATTGGGTTGTTCAATATAGGAAGTTATTCCGCCCGCAACAGCTGCCCGAGATTCCGATTCGATATCTCCTTTGTGAGACAATCCTGGTTCTCTAAAATGCACTTGATCATCAATTGCGCCAGGAATTAAGTAATTTCCTTCAGCATCAATAATTTTACAATTGGAAAATTTTGGGCTAATAGTTTCCGCAATTTCAACAATAAATTCATTTTCTATCAATACATCGCCAATAAAAATCGCTCCTTCATTTACAATTTTTGCGTTTTTGATTAAAATCCTGTTCATCTGTTTTCTTGACTATAATCTATTAAAAAACTTACTTATTCTAAGTGATATTACTCCAAAAACAGCTTCTTTAATGATGCCATTACTCATTTTTGATTCCCCTTTAGTTCGGTCTGTAAAAATAATTGGGACTTCTACAATTTTGAATTTTTTGCAATAGGTTCGGTATTTCATTTCTATTTGAAAAGCGTAGCCAATAAATTTAATTTTATCCAAATTTATAGATTCCAATACCTTTCTATTATAACAAATGAATCCCGCTGTGGCATCGTGAATTTTCATTCCCGTTATTTTCTTCACATAATAGGATGCAAAATACGACATCAATACGCGGTTCAACGGCCAGTTTACAACATTCACGCCTGTAACATATCGGGAACCAATTGCAATATCGCCTCCACCAAAATGACACGCTTCATATAACTTTTCTAAATCGGCAGGATTATGAGAAAAATCGGCATCCATTTCAAAAACGAATTCATATTTTTTTGCCAAAGCCCATTTGAAACCAAACACATAAGCAGTTCCTAATCCTGCTTTTTTTTCTCTTTTTTCTAAAAATAATTGACTTCCAAATTCTTTTTGAAGTTCAATTACTTTATCGGCAGTTTTGTCGGGGGAATTATCATCAACAACAAGTATATGAAATGGCTTATGCAATGAAAATACCGCTCTTACGATACTTTCAATATTTTCAATTTCATTGTAAGTTGGAATTATAACTATACTATCGTTCATAATAATTTGAATATAAATGCAAAAATAAACTTTTTATTGTTTTGCTTTTCATAATTATTATATAATAAATAAAAGCGTTGAAAAATTTAGTAATTTTGCACCAATATGATTGAAAATGTATTTCATCCACGAATAATAGAAAATAAAGATTGGGCAACCGCTTTATTTATACTTTCATTTGTTTTAATTGCAATGACAAAATCAATCTTTGAAAACAGATTCAATGAGTTTTCAAGGCTTATTATTTCCGACAAATACTTGAAAGTCTATAAAGACTCAAGCCAAATGATGAGCTGGTTTACAGTATTTTTGTTTGTCGTTCAGTTAATTTCTTTTTCCTTTTTTATCCATATGATACTTTACCAATTTGGAAATGTTTTAAAAACTGATTGGCTCGTTTACACTCAAATTTTCACTTTTCTAACAGTTTATATTCTGTCTAAATATCTAATTGAGAAAATTATTGCCATCGCCTTTGATATTGAAGAATTTGCAGAAAAATATAACTTGCAAAAGGTTAGTTATCGCACTTATATTGGTATTTTTTTACTTCCTATCAATTGTTTTTTGTTTTATTACGATGCATTCCCTCGAGTATTTTTACTTGTTTTTATTTTTATTGTACTGATAATCAATTTATTTACCTATTTAGTAACGCTAAAAAATTATCAAAATATACTATTGGGTAACTTATTTTATTTTATTTTGTATCTTTGCGCACTTGAAATAGCGCCCTACTATTTTATGTATTATTGGTTTACAAAAAATTAGCATATTAGAAAATGTCAAATATGAAAGTGAAAACAATTTTGGTGTCACAGCCTGAGCCTAAAGTGGAGAATTCTCCGTACTTTGAGCTACAACAAAAACATAAAGTAAAAATTGATTTCAGACCTTTTATTCACGTCGAAGGGGTTAATGCGAAAGAGATTCGGCTTCAAAAAATCGATCTAAATAATTTTACTGCAATAATTTTAACAAGTAAAAATGCGGTAGATCATTTTTTTAGAGTGGCAGATGAAATGCGTTACAAAGTGCCAGAAGGATTAAAATACTTTTGTCAATCTGAAGCTGTTGCGTTTTATTTACAAAAATATGTTGTGTATAGAAAACGTAAAATCTATGTTGGACAAAAGGATTTTATCGACTTGACTTCTTTATTAAAGAAATACAAAGACGAAAAGTTTTTATTGCCCGCTTCGGATCAATTAAATGCAGAAGCGCCAATTATCTTGAATAATTTAAAAGTTGACTGGACCCAAGCTGTCTTTTACAAAACCGTAATGAGCGACTTGTCTGATTTAGCAGACGTATATTATGATGTTTTGGCATTTTTCAGCCCAACAGGAATTAAGTCCTTATTTATGAACTTCCCTGATTTTGAACAAAATGAAACTCGAATTGCGGTATTTGGAAGTACTACTCAAAAAGAGGCTTTGGAGCACGGTTTGCGTGTAGATATTATGGCACCTACGCCTGAATCTCCATCGATGACAATGGCTTTAGATAAATATATTACCAAATCAAACAAAGAAGTTAAAGAGAAATAGTCTTTCAACTTAAATCATAAAAAAAGCTTTCAGAAAATCATCTGAAAGCTTTTTTATTTGAATTAATATTAAGTTAGATGGTTTTATTGTAAACTACAATTTTGGCCCAGCTTTAACTAAGTTTTTGCCTTCCTCATTATCGGAATATTGAGCAAAATTCTTAATAAATAACTCGGCTAAATCGGTTGCTTTTGTATTCCATTCCGAAGCATCAGAATACGTATTTCTTGGGTCTAATATTTCAGTACTTACGCCTTCCAAAGACGTTGGAATTTCAAGATTAAAAATAGGAACGGTTTGAGTTTCTGCTTTTTCCATTGAACCGTCCAAAATTCTATCTATAATGGTACGGGTATCTTTTATAGAAATTCTTTTTCCAGTTCCGTTCCAGCCGGTATTAACCATATAGGCCGTGGCATGGTGTTGCTCCATTTTTTTTACTAATTCTTCCCCATATTTAGTTGGATGTAAGCATAAAAATGCTTTTCCAAAACAGGCAGAAAATGTTGGTTCTGGTTTTGTAACTCCTCTTTCTGTTCCTGCTAATTTTGCAGTAAAACCTGAGAGAAAGAAATATTTTGTTTGTTCTGGAGTCAATTTTGAAACGGGAGGCATAACCCCAAAAGCATCTGCGGTAAGAAAGATAACTTTCGTTGCGTGTCCGGCTTTTGAAACTGGTTTTACAATGTTATCAATATGGTCAATTGGATAAGAAACCCTTGTGTTTTGGGTAACTGAACCATCTTTAAAGTCGATATTTCCGTTTGCATCAAGCGTTACATTTTCTAATAAGGCATTTTTGCGAATAGCACCGTAAATATCTGGTTCGTTTTCCTTACTTAAATCGATAGTTTTTGCATAACAACCCCCTTCAAAATTAAAAACGCCTTCATTATCCCATCCGTGTTCATCGTCGCCAATTAATTCGCGTTTTGGATCTGTTGACAAGGTTGTTTTCCCAGTTCCTGACAATCCGAAGAATACAGCTACATCACCCTCTTTTCCTTTATTTGCAGAACAATGCATCGATGCAATTCCTTTCAATGGCAAATAATAATTCATCATTGAAAATAAACCTTTTTTCATTTCACCACCGTACCAAGTTCCACCAATTAACTGAATTTTCTCGGTTAAGTTGAAGGCTACATAAACCTCCGAATTTAATCCGTAAGCAGCATATTCTTTGAAACTCGTTTTAGAACCGTTCATTACTACAAAATCAGGTTCTCCAAAATTTTCTAATTCTTCATCTGTTGGTCTGATGAACATATTTTTGACAAAGTGAGCTTGCCAAGCTACTTCCATAATAAATCGCACTTTTAATCGAGAATTTTCATTTGCACCGCAAAATGCATCTACAACATATAATTTATTTCCTGAAAGTTGTTCAAGGATAGTTTGTTTTAATGCATTCCAAGTATCTTGAGAAATACCTTTGTTATCATTTATTGCTTTATCAGAAGTCCACCAAATAGTGTCTTTTGTAATTTCATCATTAACAATATATTTATCTTTTGGGGAGCGACCAGTGAAAACACCAGTCATTACATTTACAGCTCCAAGTTCCGATAATTGCCCTTTTTCAAATCCTTCAAAATTTGGATTTAATTCTTCATTATACAAAAATTCAAACGACGGATTGTATATAATATCTTGAGTATTTTTGATACCATATTTTTCCAACGAAATCGATATAGTAGATTGAATGTAGCTGTCCATAGAATTAATTTAAGTTTGAATATTTATTATGCAAAAGTAAATATTTAAAATAATCTATTTTGCGTTTTTCACAAAAATTATAGATTTTTTCTATAAAAATTAACAAATAACCAACCCCAACCCATTAAAAATAACAATCCTCCAATTGGCGTAATAAATCCAAAGGGGCTAAAATCAAATGGGAGAAGTTTATTTATTGCAATAAAATACAGAGAGCCTGAAAAAAGTAAAACACCAAGAATAATTGTATAAAAAATTACTTTTTTTACTTTATTTGAGATATCATTGCGAGTACCAATAAACAATAAAAATAATGCATGATACATTTGATATTTAACTCCAGTTTCAAAAGTATTGAGTTCTGAAACACCCAATACTTTCTTTAAAGCATGAGCAGCAAAAGCTCCTAAAATAATTGATACTAATCCTAAAAAGGCTGCCGATGCAATAATTTTTCTATCCATTTTTATTATTTGTAAAATATATTGCAAAAATATGCGTTAAGTAGTTTAATCTTTTAATTAAATTCAATTTTAACATTTTGAAGCCCCTAAAATAATTCTATTTTTACACCTATATTAAAAACGATGAGAAAATTTATTTTTACAATTATTTTGATTCTTAGCTATAGTTTTAGCTTTTCTCAAATAAAACCAAATGAAAGATTGGTTTATGCTGCTTCTTACAATATGAGTGGCTTAATGACCCAGTTAGCGGAAGTTACGATGGAAACTGAAATGATGAAAACTTCTAAAAATACTTTTCTACATTTGAGTATTCAAGCTGCTACTTTTAGCAAATGGGATTCTTTTTTTAAAATTAGAGATTTATATGAATCGTATGTAAACCCTATAACTTTACAAGCAAGTTTATACAAAAGAAGCATCAAAGAGGGTGGTTATTCTAAGACCGAAAAATACATTTTTAAATCCGATAGAAAAACAATTATTAGTACTTCAAAAACGAATAGCAAACCTGAAACGAAAAAAACATTCACGGTTGGAACTTCAACGCAAGACATTGTTTCTGTCATTTATAAGTTGCGAACTATTGATTTTCAAAATTATAAAAACGGTCAAACAAAGTCTTTCGTAATCGTATTTGACGAAACAGAATTTCCAGTTTTAGTGAAATTTATGGGAATTGAAACCGTTTCTACTGGTAATTTAGGGACAAAAAACTGTTATAAAATTTCAATTTCTGCTAAAACCAATGCTTTAAAAGGAAAAGATAAAAACTTAATATGGCTTACTGCCGATACTAAAAAAATCCCTGCTTTAATAAAATTTAGCATTCCTGTTGGAACAGGACAATTAACGTTATCAAACGCAACTGGAATTTAACACTACCATTATGAGAAAATTATTTTTATTTTTAGCAATTATTTTCACCTGTTTAAGCATTGTATTTGCTTCTTTGCCATTAGGAACTTTGGCGTTAATTCCAATTGGAATTGCATTAGTATTTGGATTTTTAACACTCAAAAAATCTGATTTAAAACAACAAAAAGTAGTCAAAGTAATTTTGCTTTTTGCCATTTTATCACTTGTATTTGTAGTTGGAAAAGAAATATTCACGAAAGACGAAGTAGAAGTTGACAAACAATTTGACACTAAAAAAACAGAATCTAAAAAAGAAGCCAAGAAAGATTTAGAAGATTTAGACGGTTTGTAATTATTCTAAAAACGCTATTCTGAAACTCATGATTAATTTTGTGGGTTTTTTTTATTTTTAAATAGTTATAAATATAACAAATTCATACATTTGTGTTATATTTATAATTATGAGAACTATTCTAATCATTGGAGCCGGAAGATCAGCTTCTTCGTTAATAAATTACTTACTCAATAAATCAGTTGCCGAAAATCTGCACGTAACAATTGGAGATATTTCATTGGATTTAGCAAAAAGAAAAACCAACTCGCATCCAAATTCAACCGCAATTGCATTGGATATATTTGATGAAAATCAAAGAAAAACTCAAATTCAAAAGGCCGATATTGTCATTTCAATGTTGCCAGCACATTTACATATTGAAGTCGCTAAAGACTGTATCGTCTATAAAAAACACATGGTTACCGCCTCTTATATTAGCGATGCAATGCAGGAATTAGATGCTGCCGCAAAAGAAAATAATTTGATTTTCATGAATGAAATTGGGCTCGACCCAGGAATCGATCACATGAGTGCCATGAAAACAATTGATGAAATTCGGGACAAAGGCGGAAAAATGATATTGTTTGAATCGTTCTGTGGAGGATTAGTAGCCCCAGAATCCGATACTAATTTATGGAATTACAAATTCACTTGGGCGCCAAGAAATGTGGTACTTGCGGGTCAAGGCGGAGCAGCAAAATTCATCCAAGAAGGCACTTACAAGTACATTCCCTACCATAAATTATTTAGCCGAACAGAGTTTATGGAAGTCGAAGGTTACGGAAGATTTGAAGCCTACGCCAACAGAGATTCTCTTAAATACAGAAGCGTTTACGGACTAGATAACGTGTTAACTTTATACCGTGGCACGTTGAGAAGAGTAGGTTTTTCAAAAGCGTGGAACATGTTTGTTCAACTCGGAATGACCGACGATTCCTATAGTATGGACGACTCCGAAACCATGACTTACCGCCAATTCACCAACTCCTTTTTACCCTATCACCCAACAGATTCTGTAGAAATTAAATTGCGTTTAAATTTAAAAATCGATCAAGACGATGTCATGTGGGACAAATTAATAGCGTTAGATATTTTTAATCCCAACAAAATTGTGGGTTTAAAAAACGCAACGCCCGCTCAAATTTTAGAAAAAATATTGAAAGACAGTTGGACGCTACAACCCGACGACAAAGACATGATTGTAATGTACCATAAATTTGGCTACGAAATCAATGGTGTAAAAAGACAAATAGATTCCAAAATGGTGTGCCTTGGCGAAGACCAAACCTATACTGCAATGGCAAAAACCGTGGGACTTCCCGTAGCCATTGCCACCTTACAAATTCTGAACGGAAAAATCACCACTCCAGGTGTACAACTTCCAATTACCAAAGAAATCTATTTACCCATTTTAGCAGAATTAAAAGCTCTTGGCGTAGTTTTCAAAGAAGAAGAAATGCACTACGAAGGGTATAATCCTAATGTGTATTAATTTAAAGTTTTTTTGTACTTTTGCTTTTCAATTATAACTAAAAAACCCATTTTGGTTGAAATAGAAAAGATATGAAACTTAATTCACAAACCGTAGAAATAGACGGAATCGACAAAGAAATTCTTAGGAATTTAATGGAAGATGCCCGAAAACCCATCCTTCAAATCGCCAATAAAATCGGGATTTCAGGCGCTGCAATTCACCAAAGATTGCGAAAATTAGAACAATCGGGAGTAATTTCGGGTTCTAAATTCATTGTCAACAATAAAGTTTTGGGCTACAGCACCATGGCATTTGTAGGAGTTTATCTTGACAAAGCCGCTCGAAATTCGGAAGCCGTGAAAGAGTTGAGAAAAATACCTGAAGTTTTAGAATGTCATTATACAACCGGAAATTGGTCGATACTTATAAAAATTATTTGCCGTGATAACGAACATTTAATGAACCTATTAAATACCAAAATCCAAGCCATCGAAGGCGTTTCAAGAACAGAAACCTTCATTTCCTTAGACCAGCAAATAGAAAGACAAATACAATTGTAGGGAGGAAGTTGATTTAGTTATGCGTTGATTTGGTTATAAAAAAATAAAAAAAACTTTGCCACGAATTACACTAATTTTCATGAATTATTTCAAGGTGTTAATTTGGTTATGCGTTGATTTGGATATGAAAAAAAGCGGAATACTTTTTAGAAACTTTGCCACGAATTACACGAATTTTCACTAATTATTTAAGAAATTAAAAAAAAATTCGTGCCGATTCGTGTAATTCGTGGCTAAAAAAAAGCGGAAAACAATAATGTTCCCCGCTTTTCTAATTTTATAATTGACTAACGAATTATCGTCTGTTCATATAAATCATCACATAATACAATAAAGTGGCGATTGAGCCAATTGCAGCAACTACGTACGTTCTTGCAGCCCATTTCAAAGCGTCTTTTGCACCAGCTTGCTCTTCGTTGGTCAACATATTTTTGTTTTCTAACCAAGCCAAAGCCCTGTTACTAGCGTCATATTCTACTGGTAACGTTACAATGGAGAACAAAGTTGTGGCAGCAAAAATCACAATTCCAATCAGCAATAATGATGGGAATGTTTTCATCATGAAAATTCCTCCAATCAAAATCCATTGCACATAATTCGATGCAATATTTACCACTGGAACCAATTGAGAGCGCAATTCCAACCAACTATAAGCGGTGGCGTGTTGCACTGCGTGACCACATTCGTGAGCAGCAACGGCAGCAGCGGCAGCATTTCTTTGATTGTAAACGGCTTCACTTAAATTTACTGTTTTGTCCGTTGGATTGTAATGATCTGTCAAACGCCCCGGAGTTGAAATTACTGTAACATCCATAATTCCGTGATCTGCCAGCATTTTTTCGGCAATTTCGGCACCCGACATTCCATTATTCAACTGCAATTTTGAATACAATTCAAATTTCTTTTTCAATTGACGGCTCACCAACCAACTGAACAACATAATTAAACCTGCGACTATTAAATACATATATTTTATTTTTAAAAAGATAAAGTTACAAAAACTACATCAAATTACAAGCCAAATTTTTTGGATGCAATTTTGTCATTATCCCACCAAGTTGATTACTTTCCCAGGAACAATAATTACTTTGTTTGGCGTTCTTCCTTCCAATTGTTTGATAGTTCGTTCGTCTTTCATAATGATTTCTTGAATTTCTGCAACCGATAAATCCAAGGATAATTCTATTGTAAAACGCATTTTTCCATTGAAAGAAACTGGATATTCTTTGCTGCTTTCTACCAAATATTTCTCGTTCAC
>Ga0209550_10003937_pt1 | contig 14105 bp, 16 predicted proteins | sample LauGreSuBDMM15SN_2_FD_187567 | JGI IMG/M metagenome (GOLD analysis project Ga0209550, IMG submission 187567) | Freshwater lake microbial communities from Lake Michigan, USA - Su13.BD.MM15.SN (SPAdes) (version 5) | ecosystem: Environmental > Aquatic > Freshwater > Lake | place: Lake Michigan...
CATCTGTATAATTTTGATTCCCCATATCTTTAGTTACGCTACCACCAATAGGGAATCCACCGCTTACAACATTATTTTTTGAACTGATAAAACCAGATAGAGGCGGTGATTCTGTACAGCCTTTGTATTCGCAAAATACGCTAGCCTTTTTCCGTCTTAAAAAGTGTGATGCACTTCCAACACTGACCACCGGCATTGCTTTCTAATCAAGGGCTAACAAATAATCTCAGGGACTGTACAACCATCTCAACTAAAACGCAGGAGATATAAAGTTCGCGTCCACCCGTATTTACAGTGAATGGTATTTGTATTATTTAGCCTCATTTGTGTTGGTCTTTTGGGCGGTTCGCTTTTTACAACGGGAATCATTTTCAGCATAACACCTCTTGTAGCGGCAGGCATTGCATTACTAGTTCTGTCTATTTTTAGTATGCTTGTTTATTATATCTATTGTCAACAGGCAACTGTACAGAGCCATAGTCAAGGTACAGCGGCCTATACGACAAACAATATGAACACGATGAATCGGACTGCATTGGCGCCTAGTGCCTTCAGCACTAAGCGGAACCCAAATATTGCTGAAAACAATATTATGCTAACGCCTAGTACCTTCAGCACGAAACGTAACAAATCCGACACGGATCTGGAACTCATGAGTCGGCAGGAAGAAGCGGGTGAGATCCAAAATTAATGGTATCCGCCTATAAATAATTGTGCCATTAATAGCAGAAATGGTTCTTCTGGAGATTGTGTTCGTTCGGCACGGCATCTCTTGCGCTAATGCGTGGGGACGCAAGGGAGGAAAGCCCTATCAGTCCGCCTATCCTGACCCCGAATTGACTGAATATGGTGTTGGGCGTTCGGTAGAAAAGGGTCCCCTTTTAGCTAGTTATGTAGCCGATAAGTTTCCTGATGGTAAATATTCTATTGGTGCTTCCTGTATGATGCGTGCTCAACAAACGGCACATTATATGTTAGCCAAGACGGTAGGAAAACCCATTAATATCATGCCTCATATTGGTGAATTATCCAATGGAATACTTCCAGGGTATTGTAATTTTCCACTTTCTCCGGCGAGTCAACGGAAAATATTAGGTCCCGAAATTGTACTGGGAGTTGATGCCCGTGGTGACGTAACGGGCGATGAACTCTCCAATTGGCCGAAATTTACTAAATGGGCTGCGACTGCAGGGACTCCTTTTTTTACACCTACTGTTAATTCCGATGGAGAAACAGTTCACCGTGCAGTGATTGTGGGACATTCGCTGCTGTTTAAAGAAATTTTTGGATACACTTTAAATAATAACGATGTAATATTTGCAAAAATAGATACGGGTGCAGGCGAGGGTGCACGAATTGTGAAACAGGAACAATTAAGTGCGTGGAAGGATATTCCGGCTGATAAAGAAGCTGATGTAACAGGTTGCCGAATCCAAAGTAAGGAGGAACTTGAAGATATTGCTACAAAGCCTATGGTAGGAGCCGCACGAACTCGTAGGAGAAAGTCTAGAGGTAGTAGTCGTAAGAACAGATCTCGTAGTCGTCGTCGCAGTCACCAGAATAATAAATCACGGCGGTTGCGGTAAGCATATATAAATTTGACCTAATCCTATAGTTTCATAAAACTATAGTATAATGTCAACCCTCAGTCATGCGCTTGATAAAGTGCGGTATTTCCGCAATGTTCTTCTCAGCGACGAAAATAAGGTGCGGATCATCGTAGGTCACGGCGGTACCGGCAAAACGATGTCTCTTCACCAGGCAATCACCGACCTCCAGCACGTACCCGTCAATCGTCTCTGTGTTATTAACTGCACAGATCCCATTCCTCGCCTGCCCGTCACGGGGCCTGTTCGCAGTTCAGAACCGATTCTAGTCTACATTCGTTGGGTTCACGATGCCTTTGTGGATGCACTTCTGGCTGAATACGACGAAGAGGAACGGGAACTCGTGTACTTTGAAAAGGATCCAGGCGGTCTGTATGACTAGAGACGAGACCGAGCTAGTCGCCGTGTCTTGATCCGATCCTTGTTTTTCTTACAGCAATGCCACAGATCCGGTAGAAACGATCGTGTTTGAATCGCAGCCCTCTCCTTTCGGGTTAACCTATGTTTCCTACTAAACAGCAGACTGCCATCCCGATCCATTTCTGCGTGTTCCTTGTACGCAGTCTTTCCATCAATGACGATCGTATTTCGCATACCGAAGGGCTGGCCGTCCATGGGTGTCGTAGTGTAATGCACCTGTTCACTGCGGTAATGATTCATCTACTTTGCCAGAAGAAAAATAATTACTGTTATATATGGTATTTTGTCTTATTGGCTAATACGCGGTACGTCTCTGTCTCCGCTTTGTTTTCTTTGTTCTTGCTCCACCACTGGTTCCACCACTGCTGCTACCGGTCCCGCCATTGCTACTGCTACCGCTACCAGCTACCGGATTCTCTACTACTGTTTCTTCAGCGACCTCTTCCAACACTTCTCCCGCCGCTGAAGCTGCTACCGCAGGGTCCCCTCCTTGTTCTACAATTTCAGCTTCCACCTTACTTTCAGCCTCTTCGGTTTTCTCTTTTACCTGTTCAACAAATTCCGTATTCGCCTGAAGTGATTCTACACGTCCCTTTGAATCAGATAAAGCATCCGCAGCTCCTTTTAACAATAGTTCATCATAAAACACATTCCGTTTCGCGCTGAACGCTTTTTCATCAAAAGGGACCCCCGCTTTTGATACATTTCTTTCGTGCGCTTCTTTTGCCGTCTTTAATGCAGCATTAAATCCTACTTTTGTCAGCATTTTATTCGTTTTGAGGAGCATTTGAAATGCCGGCAACTTCGTCCATTCGCGGTGTGCGACATCGCCCTTTGCTCGCATGAATAAATCAAATTCTGCCATCATTATGGAAAAAAAGATATGCAGAATAACAACTTCACGAATTAAAATGCGCAAATATTCGCCAGGGGCCAAGACACGATTTACGAAAGATCCCCAACTTGTAAAATATTCACCCCAGGAACGCTTCTTTTCAGGGGGTCTAGTCGCAGTTTGTGCGGAAATTTCCTTTGACAATGCACTTTTATCATCCAAGAGACCCGATAATTGTGTACGGCGTGCCAGAATCAATTGCATAGCTTCAGGGCCGGCAATCAGAGTCACATAGTCCGTTAATTTTTTGAGCCATATCCGAACCGTTTGGGTATTCAAATCAATATCATTTTCCTTGGCAATATCTTCAACGACACGCATGATTTGAAACATGGAATCGGCCTCCAACTGGATGGCGGTGAGATTGGCCTTTAATTCGCGGTTCATGGCCCGCTGACGAATTACAACTGCCAGAAGGACAGAGAGACCCAGAAAAGCCGGTGCCAACGCTGGCATTGTAACAGAGGATACGGCCAGTGTAGCCATTACACCGGATGCTAATGCATTGAGTGTCTGTTGGGTCGTTGCTGTTTTGCAGCCTTCTGATGCGCTAAAACTTGCCTGTGCTACTTTATTGCCACCGAATGCGGGAGATGTAAGCCCCAGACGAGTTCCGACCATATTCCCTACATACCGGAGTTTACGACCCACATAGGAAAGTCCGGTTCCAACTTTTCCGAATGCTTTCCGCGTTCCGTTCGCAACGCGTCCAAAAAATCCCCGTTTTTTTGTTGCATTGTTGGGCTTAACATTCGGTCTGACATTCGGTCTGACATTTGCAGGCCGATTTGGAACAGCTGGCTTACTGCTACCAAATAATCTTCCAAAAAAAGAAGACATTCTACTACTAGTTTCTATTATTTTAGATCAACGGACTTTTCAGGCGTGCACTTTTTAATTTTGACACTTTTGTAATACTTGTAATTCAATACAAGTGTATCCAATATTTCTGGTACATATTTTGGCACAAATAGAAGACGAGAGTCTGTCTTAGAGGGTAGAATATTCTCGCTATCTACGGGCACGCAAACGATTGAAACTGGTTGTTGGTAACAATGATAAAATCTATACTCACTCATTCTAAAATGGTTCATCATATAATTTATATTCTGTTCTAGACCCGCTGTAGTCTAAACTCAACCAAACTCTATCGTATAGAATGGAGGTATATGTCTTGACGCCCGATGGAGCCGAATGGGAGGATCTTATCGTGTTCATTTCAAAAGAAGAGGCACTAGAGTTCTCACACAAATGGCCCAATACTCGCGTTGAAATTTTTGGTAAAGAAGATAAGGGCGGATACCGCCCCACCTATAATTATTATCTCAATGGAAAACTGGTAGAAACGTATTAGCGTCTAATAAACAATTTCGGCTATTTCAGGGACGGTAAAGTGCTTGGAATAGACGGCATACGCTACTTCGGGCACCGGTTTCAGTCGTAATGCATTAAACGGCCGGCCATCGCGAATATGCCAGAGAATCCGTGCAAAGAGACCGCGCTCTGCAGCTAGTGTCAGATACGGTTCCCGATTGGTCGCTGAGCCGTGGGTGGCATCCACGACAACAGAGGCGCCTGCATTCAGGGCAGCGAGGACTGCCTTCTTTACAGCGGCCTTCGTTCCCACGACATCTTGTTCCACGTGGACATACCCTGCAGAGGCCAAGAGACGACCGGTACTTGATTTACCCGATCCTGGATTTCCCATGAGAATCACCAGTTCCTGAATCTTCAAAGCACGGGGAGGATCACAGGGATCAAAGAGCTCACAGGGTCTGACAAACTCAGCACCGATCGCGGTCGCAAAGGCAGCATCGGAATCGGCCCAGCGATAAGGTGGGAAAGGATCGGTGGATCCTACGGCGTCGCCGCACATTCGGACCTTAGTGGGTGTAATACCAAGTGCGGTAAGTAATACATCATAGAGGCCACGAGCGGGCTTTCGGTACACGGTATCCTTTTCCTTTCTTGTTGCGGTCGCTACGAGGGTCCACGGCTTCCATCCGATGGCACCCTCTAGAGCATCCAGAATAGCTACAATCTTTGCCTTGGGCCCTGATGACACCTTCCAATCCGACTGGTTGGAGACAAGAGCTACTGTCCATCCTTCGCCAGCGAGTTTGCGCAGAGTTCCCGTTACATCCCCTAGCCAAGACCAATCCTCTGCATCCGCAGCCCATCTCTTTCCAGATTTTGAGGTGATCATCGTTCCATCAATGTCAATGAGGTACAATGACAGGGGACCAGGACCAGCTGGTTGAGTAGATGCAAAGAGCTCATAATTCATCGTACTTGCTGCTTCACAACAGCCGCAGCTAGTCAATTTTTGTAATGATCCATATAAGGCCGGCGTCCCTTAGTTCCACTAATGATCGTTGAAATCCTCGCATGGTCCACGTTGTTTTACGGCGCATCTCTTATTCTACCCTGTGTTGTTCCCACGTTCTATTCCAAGTATAAATATATAAATACACTCCCTCGGCCCGTATTTGAAAACTATAGTCAGATTATTGACGATCTTCGCCAGCATGAGTACAACGGAATTGACAGAACGGTGGGTCAACTTGTGGCTACTGGTGCACAGATTCTCATAGTTGCCGTCGCCTTTATAGATCTTTTTACACCTGTACCTTACCTCACGAGTCTCGTGATTGGATTTTATCTGCACGATATGATTCATCTGGCCACGAAACCCTACGGTCAAACTCTTCAGATATACCTCGTTCATCATGCGGCTACGATTGCACTTGTTAGCTATTGTTATTTAATTCAGTCACCCTACACCACGGAATCAGATATTTTGTATATTTTGCTAGAAACAAGCAGTATTTCTATTAATATGGTGAATATCATCAAGTATTTTTATCCGGCCAGTGAGTTGCTGGATCGCCTGAGTTTCGCCAATATCGGAATCTATGGACTCACCCGCATTGTACTCTACCCTCTGAATGTGGCCTGGATTGCATATAATGTTTATAATTCTGATCAGATCTGGATTAATGTCCCACCCCTCACGGTTCTTATTCTGTTATACGGTGTCTGCGTTCAGTGGTTTGTAGCAATGATTAAAAAGCATTATCGCAACGGTTCCGTTCTAAACTAAAGGCGGCTCGCGAAGATCTGGATAGGATGGCAAGTTGGAAGACTGCGGATGGAATTGGCGGTATTGAAGTGTTGGAAGTCTTTGGCAATGACCTCACCGTGGTCAACGCTGCCCGCGTCTCCTTTGCAAAAGAATCCACCGAGTTTGTGGATCGTGATGGCGGGCTTATTCGGTACTTGGCCAAGCATAATCACGTGAGCCCCTTTTTCCATCCGCAGATTCGTCTTCGTGTCAAAATGCCAATTTTTGTAGCGCGGGAATGGTTCCGTCATACGATTGGGTTTGCCCGTAATGAGGTATCGCGGCGGTACGTGGACACGGTGCCAGAACTCTGGGTTCCTGGAGCAGATGGCCTGAGGGCTCGTGATCCGAAGTTGAAGCAGGGGAGTAAAGAAGAGCCGGTGCCGGATGCGGATGCCATTGTTGCAGAACTCAAGGTAGCGGCGGACCAGAGTCTGGAACTCTACAAGTCTCTTCTGGCCAGAAGTGTGGCCCCAGAGATTGCGCGGTCGGTGTTGCCTCAGGGTATGTATACTGAATTCATTGAAACTGCGTCGCTGGCCGCTTATGCACGACTGTGGTCTTTGCGCACGGATCCCGGTGCACAGCGTGAAATACAGGCGTATGCACGGGCTCTGGAATCCTTGTTGGCCCCCCACTTTCCGGTGTCTTGGACAGCATTAACTGCAGGTAATTCATGGACCACAGAAGTTAAGGCACCTGCGACTAGCTAAACTTGACCCCAATATCACTACTATTAGCGGTTAGGTACGATGTCAACAGATCCCGTTCCTATTTCTGTTATTACGCAGACACAGCCACCTCTGACGCAATCACCCCAACTGCAACAGGTACGTGATTACTTCAGTGGATGTCGCAAGGCCTACAATGGCGTTCTCTCAGGCCTCTCTTCCAATAATGTCTTAGCTATCCTTATGGGCGGCGGCCCTTTCTATTATCTTCTCGCACTCAGCATCTATGGCTCTGCAGAGCGATCTCTCTTCGGAACGGCGACCTGGATCTTCATGTCGGTACTCTTTCTGGCATGGATCCTGGCGGCTATCGCCGCCTTTAAAACTATGCCAAATCTTCTGTCCATCAGTGTATTTACCTATACATCGATGGGCCATTGGTGTCTTGTCTCTTCACTCATTGTGATCTTCTACCTGTCCTCGCAGATGCAGCTATCCTACACGGGCTATATTCTCGGTGCCACTCTTCCGTCCACTGCACTGCTCCTCTTCTGCGGTGACGTGCTGCGTGCTGTTCGTAAACGAATGTACGATCGCATCGCTTCTGTGGCTGTCTAAACCCACGTAACCTGATAGGGAAGAGATGTCAGCCACACCGGCCTCCATGCTTCAAGTAGTTAGTACAGGCTTACAGGACATTGAGCGTCTCAATGCACCCTGTGGCCAACCATCCATCAAATTCTACAAATCCGTCATGCGACAACGGACGCGCTGGGCCTCCCAGTGGCGCCGGGTTGAATTTGACAATCTCGCCGATTTTGGTCGTACGGCCATCGCTACTCTGCCAATCAATGGTGAACTCATTACACGGGCTACTCTTGTAATAGATCTCCCCGATATTTATACGCCGCAGATCAACGCCATTAATCAGCAGATTGATGCAAGCGGTAATCAGAAAGTAGTCGGCCCCTACTGGGCCTGGACCAACAGTATTGGTCACGCCATCTGTGCGACTATTGATTTTATGATTGACGGACAAGTCATTGACAGTTTTGACAGTCAGCATCTAGAAGTTCTTGATGAACAGCGGCGATCTGTTGAACACTTTAATTCAACCGATGCTCTGATTGCGCGCGATCCCTCCACCTACAGTGACCAGCAGATGATTAGAGCTTATAGCGCCGTGGCGCCGGTCCAGCCCCAAACGAATCCCCAGACCCTCCAAATCATTCCGCCCTTTTGGTGGAATCGCGGCCCCGGTCCGCAGGCCCTTCCCATTCAGGCCCTCTGGAAAGAAAAGGTGCAAATTCGTGTGAGTTTCCGACCCGTTCAGCAGTGCGTCTTCACTAGTGCACGTATCAATCCACTGAATCCACCTCTTTCTGCAAATCAGGGTGCCGGTCCGCTGCCGAATATCGCCGGTTGCGGATTCTTCATTCGGGATGCATCGGGTGTCCCGATTTACGACGCGGGTTCATCCGCCAATTTAGTAGCCCAAGGCTTGGATCCTGCAATTCCATTCTCCGGCGCCGTCCTAGCAAGCCCCCGCATGCCGACCGACTATCACTTGACCGATGCCTACTGGATCGTGGAATATGTGAGCCTTGAGGACCGTGAAGCCACCGCCTTCCGTATGGCCGATCTAGAAATTCCGATTGAACAGCATATACCTCTGCCACCCATTATAACGAGTGGTTCACCTCGTGTTCGTATTCGCATGGACCAAGGTGGTCTCGTTCGTGATCTCACATGGGTCGCCCAACGGGTGGAGGCACCGACCTATAATGCCTATTTCTTGTTTAGCAAAGATCTGGCGGCCACAGGCTACTTAGAACCGAGTAGTCCCTGTGACATTCCCTGGTGGCCGAATGCGATAATTCCGAACTGGGATTATGGCACAGGGTATCTAAAACCTGGCTTCTCTGACCGTAATTCCGATCCGATCTCAGCGGCTTCTATGAATATTCGCGGCCTCAATCGCTTTGAAAATGAAGCACCATCGTTTTTCCGTGCCCTGATGCCGGCCTTCAACTGCAAACGAACCCCGCTCATCAATCGCTATATCTATCGCTATGACTTTGACTACTGGCCCACGGGCGGTCTCGCAGAAGCTCTTTATCTCCCTATGGACCAAATTCGTGGGTGTGCTAACTGGGATAAGCTGCCAAAACGAGAACTCGCTCTCACTATGAACCAGAGCACTTGCGGCGGTTTTTCGTGGACGCGTGATACCAGCCAGGAAATCCAGACAATTACGGGGTCCAGTTTCGTTAATATTAACAGTCTATTCAATCCGTTGACCGATGGTCTCTACGTCAGACTCAAAGGCGCACGACCCTTTTTATCAGATGGCTCAGTGGACAGCTCAGGGAATAATGGCAATGGGGCTGTTATAGAAGGTTATATTGATTTAATAGCTCTCAAACGGCAGGCGGGATTTGCTTATTTGTACGGACGCACTAACGCACAGGGATCCGCTGCTCTAATCCAAAAAAAGACTTCAGGCTATGAGTGGATCGCGGTAGCAGGCGCAGGGGGTCAAGGACTTTTTTCGTCTGGTGGGGGTGGAAAAGCCGCATCCGCAGTGGAAGTCGGCTGGCAGGGCGGTAATGGATCACAGACACACGAACCTGTCACAAGTACAGCGGGTGCTATTGTATATAACAATATTAGCACTACAACCAATGTGCCAGTCTTAGATATCTCATTCAATAGCTTTGACAGTAGGTTTCAAATGCAAACGGGCGGCATATTCAAATCGGCTGAGTTCTATTTTTCAATTACGAATAATACTCAAACTGCTGCGAGGATTCAGATTACTCTGTTTAATGTAACACAGAATAAGAGTTACTATCTTACACCGCCTACTTCTACTACATTCAAACCATTACAATCCTGGGTGGTGGTCTATGATCCATCCGGTCAGATAGTGCAGCCGATTCAACCGCCGCCTTCTGCCATTGTAATTAACAATGGTGATACAATCTATTTCGGTCTTACACTTATAGCTCTGCAGCCAGGACAGGAAGATGATATAAATCCCTTTGTATGTAATACAACGGATAATACAACAACAACAATGGCGGTCAAGATGCGCGTTGACCAATTTTCTACTCAGACCGTTGTTCCGCGCACTTTCTATGGTGGCGGTGGGGGGGGTCGTCTAGATGATGCGGGTATAGGTCTTAATGACGGAACTGCAATGCCGACGAATGAAATTTTTGTACTGTCCCATCAGCAAACGGGCGGTTTTACCTATAATTTCAAAGGCGGAGATGGATATTATGGAGGGGGCAGTGGATCTCTCTGTGGTGGAGGAGGGGGCTCGTATGTAAATGAATTAATTACACAGGTCAATACATATGAGAATCCGGATTTATCATCGGTTTCCATAGAGCTTATTCCACAGAAACGCGTACCGACAGTTCAGCCGAGCTACTATATCTATTCATGGATAACACGGTACAATCGTCTACGAATTAACTCTGGACGGGGGGGCCTGATGTTCAATGAATCAACTTGAGCACAGCTCAAGTTGACCATGAGAGTACCTAGGTGCAGGGGTTTGGTCCTGCCTTAACCAAGGTAGCCAAAACTTGACATCCTACTTGACGCACCAGTAGTCAAGTACGATGTCCACACAATTTGAAGTTGAAACCTCTAATGCTGCCGAGTTCCCCCCTTGCAAGTCCTTTGACGAGATGGGGCTTGATGAAAATCTTCTCCGCGGAATTTACGGCTATGGCTTTGAGAAGCCCTCCGCGATTCAGTCCGTTGCCATTATGCCGATTGTCAAGGGTCGTGATGTAATCGGCCAGGCACAGTCCGGTACCGGCAAGACCGGTACCTTTTCTATTAGTATGCTCAGTCGTATTGATCCTTCCAAGAAGGAGACGCAGGCGCTCATTATGGCCCACACTCATGAGCTGGCAGAGCAGATCACCACCGTGATTAAGGCGCTCAGCCAGTACATGAAGATTCAGGTGGTTCTCGCTGTGGGCGGTATTCCCCGTTATCAGAATGTCAAGGATATTCGGGCTGGTGCACAGGTGGTTGTGGGAACGCCTGGTCGCGTCTATGATCTGGCTGCGAGCCGCGATCTTCGCTTTGATTCCCTTCGCTGCTTTGTTCTGGACGAGGCCGATGAGATGCTCCGCGATCGCTTTGCGGATCAGGTCAGTGAGATTGTCAAGATCGGCCTTCCAGAGGCCTGTCGCGTAGCCTTCTTCTCGGCTACGATGCCCCCTGAGGTTCGTGAGCTGGCCGACAAGATTCTGACGGATCCTGTCCGCATCACTCTCAAGACGGCGGATGTGAAGCTTGATGGTATCAAGCAGTATTATGTGAAGGTTGAAGATGAGGCCTGGAAGCTTGATACTTTCTGCGATATCTTTGAGACGCTAACCATTCAGTCTTCCATTATCTTTGTGAATACCAAGGATCGTGCAGAGAGGCTGTATGGGGCCTTGACGGAGCGTGGCTTTCCTGTCTCGGTCATCTACGGTGAACCCATGACCCAGGCTACTCGTCAGCAGCGCATGAAGGACTTCCGCGTGGGAACGACCCGTGTTCTCATTGCCACGAACTTGCTAGCGCGCGGCATTGATGTGCAACAGGTGTCGGTGGTCTTTAACTTTGATATGCCAAACTTTGAGGACAAGGAGAATTACATTCACAGGATTGGGCGTTGTGGTCGGTTTGGTCGCAAGGGTGTGGCCATCTCCTTCCTTACGACGGGGGAGAAGGATGTGCTGGATCAGATTGCGTCGCATTATTCGTTTGATCCGCTGGCGTTGCCGAGTGATCTGGCGGGAGTGGTGGATGCGTAGCAGTAGCAGTAGCAGTAGCAGTAGCAGTAGCAGATGCAGCATGATACATAACAGCCGCTGCTGTTCTTGCAGGTTTCTGTAACTCCTCTTCCAGATCAGGGGGTAAATGAGGATGCTGAATATTATGAACACGGAGAGTGACCTCTACTTCTTGATGCGACCATTTAGGAAATTTATATAAAATAATACGATTATAACCAATAAGTGGAATTTTCTCATCCTGGGCTTTGCCATCACGCCAGTACTGGGCCATCCGCTTTTTGAATACACAGATACTCGGATTCTCTTCACTAATATGAAGTTCGTCTGTAATTTTTTTAAGAATGGTAATGCATTCTTTCACGCGATCGGCGACGGGTTTTTCGGTCTTGAGTGACATTCTTTGTTCAATATCCTAGAGAAAGTCTTAGCCTCTGAAGTTTTGTTGGTTAATTAGTAGAATGGCCGCAGCTTCAGCCTTCAATGGATTCGTCCAATTTTTTGATAGGTTTTGTACAGAACTGGAGGATCGGCGATCCTTCCCCTACAAATCATTCGGTTTCATCGGGGCTAAATGTGTAGGCCCACCCGAAGCCGTTAGAACCTGTATGGAAGCCGGATATCTCTTGTTTGAGGCTATACTTGCTCGCATGGATGTTGAACCCGCTCTTACTGCTGCTCAAACTGGCATGTATCATAATTTAATGACGAGCTTGAGTCCTGCAGACCGTGTTGCATCTCGGTATGAATATGAGAATCCGCAATGCAAATTCTTAAAATTAGCCGTTACTGCATTAACCAGTTTAACCGAGCAGGAGAAGTCCGGTCTTCCGATTCGCCTGAGTCATCTGATGACGAATACAACAGGGGGTGCCAAGTTAGAAACAAAAACTTTTTTGGAAAGAGGATCTGCCTTGTTGCGAGAGCTACGGTGCAAAAGTAAAGCGAATGTGAATTTGAATTCGGAAGCAAAACGAGTTCTAGCGACTGTGATGGCAAAAATTGTACCGCCTGCACCTTCTGTTCCAAGTGGACCTGTCCGACTGGGTGGCTCACGGCGCAATCGCAATCGTAATAAAAGAACTCGTCGTCTAGTCCGTCGGATCTGATGCAGAATAGGAGGCCTGCGTTTGCTGGGACGCTGCTCGCTGAACCGGAGAAGAAAAGGACTGAAAGACCGGAGGGGGGCCCACAGCAGACGCTGTAGGATCACTGACAGCTGACACGCGCGAGGTAACTCCTCTCTGTGAACTGAGATAGGTTGTATTTGATGACATGCGGGCCATCATATCCGCAGGTTCAGCCGGTCGCTCTACAATATCCGCCAGCTGTGCCCTCATTTGCTGAACAAGCGGACGCTCCAGCATATAGGAAGGCATTGCCGTGATTTCTGCTCTGAGAGCAGCAATCTCTGGACCAAGGGGCCTACCCTGCTCCAAAGCTGCTGTCGCCGCGGCAATTGCGTTGACCACGCGGGTTCTAAGAACCTGCACCTTGAGGTCAACACAATCCGAGATGGGAACTGCACCGAGAACCTCCCGAAGACCCGGTGCTTCCAGAACAATTTCCTCAATTTCAACGTCGCCCGGTACTTCATAAACAACCCAGTAGTCACGATTTGGGATAATTGTGCCGACTCGGTATGTAATTCTATCAGCCTCTGGTTCCAGCTCTGCACAACGGACCCGACTTGTACTCGCAACAGCACCCGCACCAACATCCGTGACACGGAGCCTTGCATCCTTAAAGAGTTCTGTGCGTAGTCCACCGATCAAGTCACCCATCGCCTCTGGGAGCACCTCATCATTATTGACATAGATGTAGGCGCCCCGACTCTTGAGTGCAATCCGATTCATAAGGACCCGATTATGATCTGCGCCGTAGCCGAGAGTCGTAAAAGGAAGGGAACCTAGACTCGCAGCTTTCGCACTAAGACCCGCTGTAGTGGTATCACCGACATTGATAACTCCGTCGGTTAGCAAGGCAATTCCATCATAGCTGCGACCCCTGAGCGCATCCATGGCCGCCCCCAAGTTGGTGCAGCCACTCGTGCGAATATCTGCCACAGCCTCATAGAATCGGATCTGGCCGGCCTCATCCATCTGAAGTCGGTCAGTAATAACCGTTGCCTCATCACCGAAGGTGACGAGCGTCACGCGATCACGAGGCTTCCAGAGACCCGCCGTGGCCCTTAACGTTCGCTTGACAGCCGCAAGTCGCTCTCCCTCCATGGAACCGCTGGTATCTATAGCAAAGCCAATCTCAATCGGCTTTTCATTAGGTACGTCTCCATCCGTCTTTGCATGGATACGTATAGCCAGGTGTGTTGCGTTTCTGTAAGCGGTAAGCATCGTAAGGTTGTCTATAACCAAAAAGATAGACCCGTCACTTTTTTACCCGTTGCCTAGTCTACGTCCATAGGAGCAGTAGCAGGATCCAACCGCGAATCCCAAGAGCGCATTACAAAGAGCCGATTATCATTCCATCCATCCAGAAAATCAAAGGGTGGAATCGGCTCATACGAGAGCGCCCACCGAGGAGCAGGCCCCTGTGTTCTGGATCCCCATAGTTCTGTTGCAC
>Ga0209550_10003938_pt1 | contig 14100 bp, 7 predicted proteins | sample LauGreSuBDMM15SN_2_FD_187567 | JGI IMG/M metagenome (GOLD analysis project Ga0209550, IMG submission 187567) | Freshwater lake microbial communities from Lake Michigan, USA - Su13.BD.MM15.SN (SPAdes) (version 5) | ecosystem: Environmental > Aquatic > Freshwater > Lake | place: Lake Michigan, USA...
TCTCTCATGCGTAGGAATACGCTTCGCTATTCGTACCTACGGATTACTAATATACAGTTGTAGGGAAGATTAATCTCAGAAGTGTACGAATTCGCTTCGCTATTCTTAACTACGCAATAAAAATTTAAAAATCAGCTAAAAAATTATTCCGCAGTCGTTTCAACCAACATTTCAATCAACTCTCTTGCAAACACTGGTAAGGCTTGCACACTTTTCACGCAGATTTGTAATTTTCTAATAGCCCATTCTTCTTTGAGTTCTACAATACGAATGGGCATGCTCTTAGCATGACGGCTAGCTGCTGAATAAGGCAACACACCTATTCCAACATTTGAGGCAATCATACGACTCGCTGCTTCGAAATTTCCAACTTGTATACGGATCTTAATTGAACGATGTAAGTTGTTAGCCGCTTGTGTAAGAAAACCATGAATTGCACTGGCTTCTAACATACCAACGAAATCAAATTCCAACGCTTCTTCAAATCGTACATCAGCTCGATTCGCCAATGAATGTGAATCTGAAGTAACAAGCACTAATCTGTCTTCAACATAAGGCAATACTTCCAAACCTTCTGTATGTACATTGCCGGCGACGATACCTATATCAACTTTACCTTCAGACACAGCACGCACAATTTCATTCGAGAGTCGTTCCTTAAGATCGACATTCACATCAGGATGATTCGCCAAAAACTTAGGAAGCACAGCTGGCAAAAATTCTGCCATCGCGGTAGTGTTTGCGAAAATACGTACATGCCCTTTCGATCCCTTTACGTACTCTGCAAGATCAACACGCAAATCAGCAAGCTGTTGCAAAATACGGCGAGCATGGTGCATGAAAGCTTGACCAGGAGGTGTTAAGGTCACACCTTGCGAAGTACGATAAAGCAGTTTAATGCCCAAACCTTCTTCCAAATTTTTAATGCGTATCGACGCAGCAGGCAAAGACATATGAGAGCGCTCTGCACCGCGCGTTAAGCTATTCGCCTCGGCAATGTTAACGAAGAGCTTAATATCTGGTAAATCAAAATGCGCTGCCATGAGGTTTAACCAAAAAGAGGGAAAGATTCAAATTCACCGGACAATAATGTTTTACTGTCTGCGCCTAACCAGCCATCAATCAAGCTAGCATAGACCCGACGAAAATCCGTGGTGTACGTCACATTACCACCAATATCCAAGGCAGTGAGACTTGGTGGTTTACCATAGTGACCTCCTTTGACTGGTTTACCAATCACGTACATATGATTAGCGGTACCATGATCTGTACCAAGACTCGTGTTCTCAGCGGCACGTCGACCAAATTCAGAAAAGACTAACACGGTCACATCATCAGCACGACCTAAGCGTTCCATATCTTGCATAAAGCCCGACACTGCATCTGACACATACGTCAACATACGCTGATGCACTTCCGACTGCTGCACATGCGTATCAAATGCATTGTGTCGATATGATGTGTAATACAAACGCGTCGGTAAATCAGCTGCAATCATTGCAGCGACTTTAGGTAGATCAACCGAGATAATGCCGTAATCAACTGGGGTTTTATAATTCGCCCACGCTGCTCTTACTAACTGCGAAGCTTCACGCGCACTGTTGGCAACGCCATCTAAATAATTTTGTGTAGCACTGGCTGCAACCGACTTAGGCACGCTATCTAATAACGGACGGCTCTGTAGTAAGCCTTTACGTGTAAAACGTTCAGGATCATCAAACACCACAGGCACATGCTTGGCTGCTCGCACAGCGAGTGATTGACGCTCATCGATATTCACTAAAAAATTTGGTGTGAGTGCAGGATCAATCGCATCTGCAACACGCCCTAACCAACCATAAGGCTCACCAGTGTTCGGCGCACCCGTATGCCAATACGCAGCTGATGTGAAATGTGAATATGAAGGCTGCGCATAACCACATCCATGCACCACAGCCATTTTGCCTTCTTTGAATAAACGCTCAAAGCCTGCCATGCCTGGACTAAAACCAAATTGATCATCAATCTTACGAACTTTGTTGGGGCGTATGCCTATATTGGGTCGCAATCGATAATACGCATCATCCGCATAAGGTACTAAGGTATTGAAACCATCATTCGCACCAGAGAGCTCAAGCACAACTAAGATACGTTTATCTTTGTTATTGGCTGCTTGTGCAGACAAGGGAGAAACTAAGGGCAAACCCGCAACTAAGCCCGCTCCAGCTAATGACTGCAATAAAGTACGACGTGTTAAATCAGTATGATGCTGATGATGAGATTGCGTATCTTGCTTCATAATTTTTTTTAGTCTTTTTTTTGTTAAACGAATTAGCCTAACTGATAAGCAGGCAGAGAAAGAATCACATGCAAAGTAGTACGCAATGCTTCTTCCATGTAGGTTTCTGCTCTTGATAAATCATCTGTGCCTAATTCAGCTTGCAACATCGCTGCAATTTTTTTACGTGACTCGCTATCTATAGGAACAGATAAAAACCGCAGCAATAAATAATCTACCGCTTGCTGAGTCGTTTTGCATCCTGCTTGCTGCACCATGCCAGTAAGATTCAAATGTGCATAAGCACGCGGAATAGGCTTCACCTTTTCTATCGCCTTACGCCAAGCGTGATAACTCGCTAAACGAGTATTGAAGTCTTCATCTCTGTCACCTTGCATAGACATCGATGACATCTCTTTGCCTTCAGGCTTGGTGGCAGTTGTCACATCAATCCCCATCGCTAATTTTTCTGCAACAGGCACAATTTGATAAAACTGATTCGGCACTCTATCAGTCGGCACAAAAGCTATAGGAGGAAATACGGTGTCATACACAAAATTTCCACGCGCAAGTAACAAGCCTGGTGTAATCCAACTCTTACCATGCGCCCAACCAGCCACATTAGGTGGATACAATAATTTTTGTCCGAGGGATTCAGTTAAATCATTAAAGTCAGGAATACCAGGTACGGTTTTTAATCCCAACTTACGATAAGTAGCAACCACTAATTCAACTGGAGGCTTGATACGGGTTGCGACAGATGCATCACTATAAAAATCCCGTGATGTAAACACTGCTTCTAAAAATGGGGCAATCTCATAATTTGACTTGCGCAGCACATCACCCAACTCTTTTTGTAATTCTGGCGATAACTCTTCACGCACAAAATAACGATATAACTTGGCCGCGATAAATTCTGCTGTCACTGGTTGAGCAAGCAAAATATCAATCACCTGCACACCATCGTAATTACCTGTGTGACCCAACAGAGTTTTATTCGCGTTATCGTGCTTATCTGGATTCACAACAAATTTCAAACCTTGATAATTCCATCCAGTGAAAGCGCGTGCAGCTTCACGAATGTCTTGCTCGCTATAGTTGCCCACACCCATGGTGAACAATTCCATAATCTCGCGCGCAAAATTTTCATTTGGTGCGCCCTTCACATTCACCGCCGCATCCAAATAAGCCAGCATTGCGGGATCTTGCGCAACAGCTATCATCAGTGTTCTGAAATTACCCGTTGCATGCTTACGAAACAATTCATTTTGCAACAGCATTTTTCTGTAATCACGCACCTTCTCTTCACTAGTCGCAAAATGCCCATGCCAAAACAAAGTCATCTTTTCTTCTAGAGGACGGCGTGTCGTTAACATACGATTCGCCCACCAATACCCAACTCGATTTGATTCAAGACGACTCGCTCGCAACCAATATAAAAAACGATCTGCCACTTGTTGCATACGCCGATTACCTTCAGGCTTAACTTTCACACCTAATGATTCACCTGTATCTCTTGCAAGATCCGTCGCAGCTGGACGTGAAGTAGCAAAGGGCTCTAAACCAGCATCATGCACACCCGAATGCTCAAAGGCAGGTAAAGGATTAGGAGTAGATTTGTAACGCACCAAAGTCTTTACTGCCTGAGTCGGTGACATGGCTGCGAAGCGCGTAATCTCTTCAGGTGTGGCGCCAAAGCCTGCGCGCTCTAACAGATGCGCGGCACGCTCACGATTCCATTCTGATTTGGATATGGGCTGTAAATTGCCTTGCCATGAAGTAGGTGCTGCATGAGATAACAATGACGCTCCCAGCAAAATTAGCAGGGTGGGAGCTTGAAAAAGACGCATAATTATAGAAACCTGAAATAGGAAGAATCAAAAAACTAGACTGCTTTGCACGATTTTACTCTAGCGCGTATGAGTCTAATGAAGCATAAAGTTTTCAAAAAGATAAAACTCTTCTTGCATTACACTAGTTATAGAATAATAAGAGAAATAAATTCAACTCTGAAGTAATAGTCTGCAAACAGATAAAAAATAACGGACAATCATGATAATCATTAGGTAAGGGAGAGAACAATGCACTTCATAAAATGGACGACATCTATCGCAGCAGGTGTTTTACTGATACTAACAACCACTTCCATCGTCAATGCAGAAAGTAAAGATCAAGCTTTGTTGGAGCAAGCTCGTAGTTTGTTTAAGCCTTTACCTGACACTGCGCATGTAGATGATTATCCGCACTCAAAAGCCAGACTAGATTTAGGCAAAGCCTTGTTCTTTGAAACACGTGTGTCAACCGATGGACGTATGAGTTGCGCTGCTTGCCATAACCCGTCCTACTATGGCGCAGATTCCTTAGCACTCTCTGTTGGTGTACACGGTAAAAAACTACCGCGTAATGCACCGACAGTGTTTAATACTCCACTGTTAATTGCACAGCACTACGGTGGCAACCGTGTCTCGGTTGAAGAGCAAGCCATGAAGGCATTGCTGAGTCCTCACGCTTACGGCAATGCTAGCTATGCAGAAGTAGAAGTTAAGTTAGAAAAACTCGGTTACGAGAAAAAATTTCAAGCAGCCTTCCCTAATGAACCTAAAGCGATTAGTGCAGAAAACTGGGCAACCGCCATTGGCGCATTTGAACGCACACTACTCACACCTGCCCCGTTTGATAAATATTTAAAAGGTGATCAAAAAGCGATCAGTAAAGAAGCCAAACTTGGTTTAGAAAAATTTATCTCTACAGGCTGCGCAGGCTGTCATAACGGCGCAACCGTTGGTGGACAGAGCTATCAAAAATTTGGCATCGTAGAAGATTATTGGTTAGCCACTGGCAGTAAAGAAATGGAACTGCTGAAAGGTCGTGACAAAGGTAAATTCCACGATACACAAAAACCAGAAGATACTTATATCTTCAAAGTGCCTCAACTACGTAATGTCGCTGTGACACCACCTTATTTTCATGATGGTTCAGTGGCTCGCTTGGAAGATGCAGTGCGTGTGATGGCGCGTGTACAGCTAGGTCAAAAATTAAATGACATCGATGTAGCACACATCGTTGCATTCCTTCAAACCCTCACAGGTGAAGTACCAGCGCAATTTGCAACTGCGCCTTCACTACCTGTAGCGGGTTTTCAAAATCAACCCTAACCATTAGCAATCATGAGTATGCGGCGCAATGCATCGCGCCCTACTTAATTGATTTATTTGCGTACGATTACGCTTCGCTAATCGTACCTACCATACCAAAAAATATATGAAGATGTTGTAGGGATGATTAGCGTAGTTTAATCATCTAACAATAAATCTTATAAATTAATGATTACCTCGTAGGGCGCAATGTATTGCGCCGTATGGAAATAAATTCATATCTACTAAAGTATTCAATTAAAAATCTTCTCATTGAATATACTTACCATGCGGCGCAATACATTGCGCCCTACTTGATTGATTTATTTGCGTAGGATAAAAAATCATAGCTATCAACTCAAAACAAAGCCTATCCCCTTACTAGGCTTACAATCAAGTTTTCCCTCACCAAGCTCATCTATCGTGATCGCTATCCTCGAAGCGCAACGTGCTGGTCTACTACAACGTACATATTGGTTAACCAATCTGATCTCTGGCGTTACGGTTGGTATAGTTGCGCTGCCACTTGCAATGGCGTTTGCAATTGCATCTGGCGCTAAGCCTGAACAAGGTATTTACACCGCTATCGTTGCTGGTCTGGCTGTTTCATTGTTTGGAGGAAGTCGGCTACAAATTGCAGGTCCGACTGGTGCCTTCATTGCAGTTTTAGCAGGCATCACTGCTACGCATGGTTATGCAGGTTTACAAATCGCGACTTTGCTTGCAGGTTGCATACTCGTGTTGCTCGGTATTGCACGCTTAGGCAATATCATTAAATTTATTCCTGATCCAGTCATTGTTGGTTTTACTGCAGGTATAGGTGTGATCATCTGGGTGGGACAATGGTCTTATTTTTTTGGTCTACCCTCATCTTCAGGTTTACATTTTCATGACAAGCTGTGGCATCTACTGCAGTCTTTCAATGAATTGCATTTACCCACCACATTAATGGGATTGGCTTCGCTACTAATCGTAATTTTTAGTAGCCGCATTCCTTACATAAAGCGTGCGCCAGGCCCTTTGCTTGCCTTAGTGTTTGCAGGTCTAATGCAATTTCATTTTGAATTTGAAGGTGTCGCCACCATAGGTAGCATATTTGGTGAAATACCACGTGATCTTCCATCATTCCAGTGGCCTGACATCACCTTCACACACATTGTTGAACTGATAGGTCCTGCGTTTGCTATTGCCATGTTAGGTGCAATTGAATCATTATTATCTGCAGTCGTTGCAGATAGCATGACAGATACTCGTCATGACTCGAATCAAGAATTAATCGGACAAGGCATTGCCAATATACTCACGCCTCTATTTGGTGGATTTGCCGCTACTGGTGCTATTGCAAGAACCGCGACCTCGATACGTAACGGTGGCAATAGCCCACTCTCAGGAATCATTCATGCAGCCACATTAGTGTTAGTGATAGTGTTTGCAGCACCACTTGCATCACACATTCCGCTTACGACTCTGGCTGCGATTTTATTTGTGGTTGCTTGGAATCTGAGTGAGATGCATCGTGTCATGAGCATGTTGCGCAGAGCTCCACGTGCAGATGTCGTCATTCTCTTAGTGACATTGTTCTTAACTGTGTTTGTTGATCTGGTCGTTGCGGTCAACATCGGTGTAATTTTAGCGACCCTACATTTTTTACGTCGCATGGCAGCGAGTGTGGAAGTATCAGCCTTACCCGAAGAAGATTTACCACTCAATCAATTAGGTGAAGTTGCCACCTTGCCTAAAGACGTGATGATTTTTCGGATTGATGGTCCCTTCTTTTTTGCAGCAGTTGAATCATTTGAACGTGCACTTACTTTTACAAACAGCCAACCACGTGTGGTGATCTTAAGTTTGCGACGCGTTCCATTTGTCGACATGACTGCACTTGGTAAATTAGAGCATGTTATGCATGATCTAAAAAAACGGCATATACGCGTGATTCTGGCTGAAGCAAATACACTCGTTACTGAAAAACTAGAACGCGCAGGTCTACTAGATTTGGCGGGTCGTGAACAAGTGTTCACAGAATTATCTGCTGCTATAGTCTCTGCAAGTGCACAGCAAACTTAAATTTTATCTAGTTGAATTTACCGCGCTACATTTTTCTCCCCTTTTAAATCCTCATTTTATCGAATACAAACCAACTTAACGCTAAACCATTGCGATCATGCTGCTTTGAATATAGCATCTAATACTTCGACCATTTTTTGACAATTAGTCGGCCCTTATCGTTAGCATTTATGAAACATCACGCACTTCCCAAGCTAACGCTGCTCAGTCTAATCATCATCCCCATATTTGCCCACACAAGTGCGCAAGCCGATGATATTCGCGTCTTACCCGAAGTCGAGGTGGTTGGTTCACGATATAGCTTGTTAGGCATTGCAGACTCTGCCAATGAAGGTGCAGTAGGTCAGGCACAAATTAGTAATCGCGTGGTGGCGCGAACTGGTGAAGTACTTGAAGTTGTTCCTGGCTTAATCGTGAGTCAACACAGTGGGGATGGTAAAGCGAATCAATATTTTTTGCGTGGCTTTAATCTTGATCACGGATTAGATTTCAAACTCTCATTAGATGGCATGCCGATTAATCAGCGCAGTCATGCCCATGGTCAGGGTTGGGCTGATTTAAATCCCATCATTCCTGAACTGATTTCATCGATACATTATCGTAAAGGCCCTTATTACGCAGCAGAAGGTGATTTCGCTAATGCAGGTTCGGCGAATATTTTTTATAGCGATAAAATCGATAAAGGCTTAGCTAGTTTTGGATTAGGACAAAACGGTTACTACCGCACTCTATTAGCTAATGCTCCGAAATTTCATGATGGGAATCTGCTCTATGCATTAGAGCTATCTCATTACAACGGACCTTGGGACACACCTGACAACTACCGCAAATACAATGGCATATTGCGTTATTCAGAAGGCACATCAGCTAACGGATTTAATCTGACCGCTATGGCCTATTCAGGCAAATGGAACTCCACTGATCAAATCCCATACGACGATTACAAACAAGGAAAAATTTCACGTTGGGGATCGATGGATACATCCTCCGGAGCAAATGCGAGTCGTTATAGTTTGTCGGGTGAATGGCGCCGGGCTGATACGAGTGGCACTTGGTTAGCACAAGCTTATGTGATTCAAAACTTTCTTGATCTGTATTCTAATTTTGAATATGCCGCTACCAGTCAGTTTAATCAGCGTGATAGCCGTGTCACCTCAGGTTTAAATGTCGCACGTAGCTGGGATGTGAAAGGCATGGGTAAGGAAGCCACTAACACCTTAGGCATACAAATCCAAAACGATAATATTCATAATGGTTTGCAAGGAACAACAAGGCGTGTCAATAATAATTGCAGTGGCCTTGATGGCAACCTCGAAAAAATAATTGCACAATGCCGTACTGATCACATCAACCAAAGTAGCCTAGGTCTGTATGCAGAAAACCACGTGCATTGGAATGACTGGTTTAGAACCGTTGCCGGTCTACGTGGTGATTACTTCCGCTTTAATAATCTAGGCTTAACCAGCTCAACACCAGGTATTAACAACACTGCGACAGTAAATGACTTCATAACTAGCCCTAAACTCAATGTCGTATTCGGCCCTTGGACAAGAACTGAGTATTACTACAGCGTCGGCAATGGCTATCATTCAAATGATGCACGTGGAGTGACTGCAGGCTCTGGCATACGATCTAATGGTTTAGTCAGAACATTTGGTCAAGAAGTCGGCATCAGAACTGAAATCATCAATGGCTTACAAACTACTCTCGCTTTATTTCAACTCGATAATGCATCTGAGATTGTGTATATAGGTGATGCTGGTCGCACTGAAGATTCAGGTCGTCGTAGTCGTCGCACCGGCTTTGAATTTAACAACTACTTCAAAGCCACTAAGTGGCTCACCATTGATGCAGATTTCGCTTACGCTAAAGCTCGCTTCAGAGATCCGAGCACATCCGGTGAAGGTAATTTTATTGCAGGTGCAGTCGAAGGTGTGGCATCTATCGCCGCCATTATCGATAATCAAGGGCCTTACTCAGGCTCGTTGCAACTACGTTACTTTGGTCCACGCCCACTAACTGAAGACAATACACTGCGCTCCAACTCAACCGCTACGGTGAATGGGAAGTTAGGCTATCGCGTCAACAAAGATACCAAGCTTGAATTAATTGGCTTTAATCTCTTGAATAGTGAGCATTCAGCGATCGACTATGCAGTCGATACGTACACAGGCGTAGGTGGAACATCCAATACTGCAGGTCCATATCGTGTATTCCATCCTATAGAACCACGATCATTTCGGGTCTTGCTGATCACTCGCTACTAAACGACGGCAACTACTCACTGCGCTGCAGTGAGTACACAGACATCACTACCGTCGGTTGGAATTTTAGGTTCAACTAATTTCTTTAAAGGTACCCACACAACAGAAGTTGCGAGTCTCACCATCGTCTCTAATACATCACCTGCATTTGGCCCCACAGAAAATTTATCAAACTGCCCCTTCACTTCTATGGGTATTGATAAGCTTAAAAATTGTGAAGTCTTCGCCTGAGGCTGCATACGTATGCTAAGTTTCTCGTCAATGAAATTAACGGATGCATTACCTGTAACGCGCATCTCACTGGTATCGATAATTAAAGAGCGTTGTAGTAGCTTGCCCTGATCTAAAGTGAAACGACCTATCGCACAATTCACTTTAGAAGCATTGTTACTATCAATGGTAGGCAACAAGGCAACTAACACATTGACTGCCCACATATCGAAGACACCAGATTTTAAATTCTCAGGCCAGACCGCAAATTCTATATTTCCTTTACCTGTTTTTAAAATCTCTGACAAACGCGGTGCACGCGCTGCTACATCAACATGCACAGTGACTTTACCCTTCATATCAGACTCGGGTTTAATGCGTCTCGCTAAAATACCGTATTCAAAATTATCGATATCGATTTTAAGATCAGCCTGCACATCTTTATCTGTAGGCTCATAAGAAAGTGACCATTTCGCAGAGCCTCCTGGTACGGCAATCTTCACTGGCCCTATCTCAGCGCGACCATCATGTAAGCGAGCGCGCAAGCTACCATTTCCCATTTGATCTTTGCCTGACATCACACGTTCAACATCAACCGTTAACGTTGTATTCATTTTACGCAATGTGGCTGGACTTAACATGCTCTGCACTTGGTCACTTGCTTGCGTTGCTTTTTTACTGATTGCATCACGATCTACTGATTTTTTATCAGGTGGCTGCTCTGCGCTATTGCCAGTTGCAGTCCAACCCTGCGTCGGAAAATCTTCCAATTGAATGAGTGGTGCATTCAATGCTACATCTAACTTAGAGCGACCACTTTCTGTATCCATCGTACCGCGACCATTCAAGATGCTGCTACCCACTTGCAGGCGTAAGTTCTTTACTTCATAGCCACGATTTGACATTCGAAATTGTCCACCAGCTGACCATGGCCCCCATGGAGGTAGTGCGACTTTGAAAATTTTATCTAGATGATTAAGTCGCTGTCCTTGCACCTTCAATGCAAGCTCTACATCACGTGATTCAATATTTCTATCTAAACTACCGCTGAGTGTTAATTCAGTTTGCACTGCTTTAATCAACAATTCAAAAGGCACACGCAAGCTAGGATTAATTAAGTCTTTAGCAGAAGCAGTTTGAATGCTGATTTCTAAGGGCGTCTCATCTAAATTTCCTTCAATGAGTAATTTTAATTTTTCACCAGGGGTTGCAATTAACGCTCCTTGATTGATGGCGATATTAATTGAAGACTTCGTATTTTTATCTTGTAAGCTCAACTTGCCGCCGGCAATCTCTGCTTGCAATTGAGCTTTAGCGATCAAACCTGATAGCTGACTAGACTGGCTATCTAAATAAAAACCTACATGATCGAGTGATGCTTGCATATCATTCGCAAGCTTTAACTGCTGCATGATGCGACCTGCATTCACATTATCTGCAGATAACCATAATTGCACTCGCGGTACATCATTACGTAAATCGAGCATGACAGCACCATCAAAGGCTGTCTCAGCGATTTTCGCATGAAATGGTGAGGTTTGCATAAAACCATTTCGTATCGTGCCATCAAAACGTAAATCTCGAATTGCTATCTTGGCGCCCTCAACGGAGCGCACTTTAATATTGAGATCAGCATCATCAAGCACGATTTTTTGCGGCAGTATCGGTATGTCTAGCGATGCACTTCTGGCTGATGATTTATCAGTCTTGGATTTTTCTGGTTTGTTATTGGTTGATGCAGCTACCGGCATCAAGGAATCGAGTTCTGCACTATCTATGTTGGAGGCATCTAGCTGGACTTGCAGATGTGATCTTCCTGCTTTTAATGTACGAGCAACATCCATATACATATTACTGCGCCCAAGTTGAAACACTAAATTTGATAGCTTCCAATTATCGCCGGCTGTACTGACCTGTCCTGCTAAGGCTAGCGGTACATCAGCACCGGGACGCAAGCCAAACCAATTAGCGACTTCACCTGCACGCTCAGCTCCTACACTAAAGCTAATATCCGCCTGCTGCTGATTTGCATTCAGATTGCCAGCTATACGTGCAATTAAACCCTTGGATTGCGCAATCAATTCTATGGGTGTTGTCCCAGTTGACATGCTTGTGACAAGATCACCACCATAGAGTTGTGCATCAACAGAATTACCTAATAAGCTTCCACGTAAATGTCCTTGCAATGGGCTACTTTCAGGTAGCGCAATATTGAGTTGATCAACAGTGAAAGCTACTGGTTTACCGCCCTTTACATTACCGTAACTTAAACGACTATTTAGTAATTCAAGTCGCACGGAAAGTGCTTGCATTAAATCACTGCCGCGATTTCCCTCAGAGGTAAGTTGTAATTTAAGTTTGCCTAACTTGCCTTCTATCCCTTGCACACCAGTGAGAAATTCAGCTAAGCCAGCTATATCAGCACGCTCACCACCAAAATCAAATTTAAAATTTGGTTTAGCGCGAGATGCATCAATCTTGATCTCACCTTTAAGTGGAACGCCCGCTACATTGGCTTGTAAAGGCAATATGAGTTTGCCTTGTTCAAGTTTTAGTCGCAGACCAGCATTACTAATATCACCTGGCAAACTCAGCCAGCGATCAACTTTCATCTCTAGATCAACATCGTAATTTTTTAGCTGTTGTAAATCAAAACTTGCATGCGCTAGGCTTTGATACAAAGCACGCAAATCTGTGGGAGGATCTTCGTTTTCCTGATCTTGACCAAGGAAAGGACGCAAATCTAAAGTAGACATAACGAGCTTGCCACTTAAACGTGGACGCTCTTTTTTCATATCAATGCTGAGCTGTCCTTGCATGGCTGTTTTACCTAACATGCCAGAAAGATCCGTCAACGTGATTTCACCTGGTGCGACTTTTAAGTAAGCACCAATACCTGCCGAACCTGCATTTGGTAAATCAATTTCTAATAAACGACCAAATTTAGCTAGATCGGGTGTGCCTAAACCAAATCGCAAACTAGAATTTTTTTCACCTAGATTGCCATTAATGTTTAATACGCTCTCAATAAATTCTAATTTTATGGAGACCGGCCAAGGCTCACGTCCGGCTACTAGTGAAACTAAAGACCCACCTTTGATTTGTAATTTATAAGGTAAATCATTATCTATACGACCACTAGCCGTGGCATATAAACCGGCATGGGCTGGCACTGCAGCTTCGAATTTATCAAGAGCAAAGTGCTGTGCTTTACCATTCACACCGCGATACGTCACTTGCAAACCAGTAAGCGTAATCTTTTTTATATCTATGCTAGCTGCAAGCTGTTCTACTGATATTGCATCAGCAGCATCCTGCTCTTTCGTTTCTGACTTATCTTCTGCAAGATCAAACGTCCAATTATTTTTTCCGTTTACCTGCTGTTGCAATAAAACTTTAACGTCTTGCCCTGATAACTCTTCAGCTCGAATTGTCTTATTCAGTAAAGGCAGTAAATCAAGCGCGATTTTTATTTCACCTACCTGTAGGAAATCTTCTCCTTCAAAACCACGAGATTGCGCAACGTGCACATCACGTATCAACAAGGCAGGAAATAAACTCACACGGAGCTTTAGCTCACCTTTTAACTGAACTGAGCGCCCTAATTTTTTTGACAATAAGGTAGAGATTTTTTCTTGATAAGGCCCGGCATCGATTTGAATGCCAATCAAAGCGACATACACCATCATCAATAAGAATACTGCTAGCGCAGCACGCCACGACCTCAGCCATTTTTTGGCTATGGTGAGTCTTTGGTGGGAAGAAGAATCTTGATGCGGTGAATTCATTGCGCGTGCCTTAATGCAACTTAGACCTGGCAATTTTAGCAGGCTGCCGCCGAGTACAATGAGATATCAACTCAGCAGCAGTAACGTCAACTTAGAGCTGTTTATGAAAGCTATTAAACCGCTTTACAGCTGCAGGGCTAGGCGCAGCAGGTCGTGGCAATTTGTCTAATCCGCTGGCCAGTAATTTATCCATGCGGGTTGCAGGTGAAGGATGGGTAGAAAATAATAACTCTGTACGTGGGTCATTGCCCTGCAAGGCCATGAGTTTTTCGAGTACGCTTAATGCTGCAGCTGGATCGTAACCAGCGCGTGTCATGATTTCTACTCCCATACGATCAGCTTCAAACTCTGCACCTTTATCTAAACCGCGTGCATACATT
>Ga0209550_10003939_pt1 | contig 14099 bp, 10 predicted proteins | sample LauGreSuBDMM15SN_2_FD_187567 | JGI IMG/M metagenome (GOLD analysis project Ga0209550, IMG submission 187567) | Freshwater lake microbial communities from Lake Michigan, USA - Su13.BD.MM15.SN (SPAdes) (version 5) | ecosystem: Environmental > Aquatic > Freshwater > Lake | place: Lake Michigan...
ACATATAGTTAAGCTAATACGTTTTTATAAGAATGCATCAGCAGTAAACTGCAAATGATGGGAAAGGAGCCGACTCTCATCGGCTCCGGCAGTACGTTCAACGCTGGGTGTCGTGGCTACACGGCGGTCTTCGGGGCGCGGTTAATGAGAAACGGTTCAACCAGGTATGGCACTACGTGAATCTAAAACTATCCGACTGAAACGTGCAACAGTAGCCCCACGACCTTTTCGTCAAATTCTTTATACTCTTTTAATGCCTTTTGATAGTCTTCTTCTGACAACGCATGCCATCCTACGCATTTACCGCTAGGTGAACGACCGCAACCACAGTTACTAAACTCTTCACTTTTTTCTGTTACTCGAACCTGCATATATTATCCCCCAACACTAAATGTAATATTAATTATAAAAAATGTTAATGTCAATCTCGAATCATCTATAGAATGTCCAAAACCAGATTTAGCTGAATGATTAAAATCTGATCTGTACATTATCATTCTATTGAATACATTTTCAATGTTTAAAATTTCCTTGCCAGTATTTACAACAGTACCAGAGTCCTTAGGACGATTTTTTGAAAGATATACTACTCCTGCATAGGAACATTTATTGTCAGTGTGAAACCAATCGTCTGACATAACATCGTCGGCAAGCAGTTGATGAAAATAAAGATTCATGTACCATTTAAAATCAACGTTACTACCCGTGCCAAATGTTTGTTCTAATGCCTTGTTAATCATGCCATTTACAATAACACTATATGTTTCGCAATCATAACTAACAAGTTCTTTACTTCTAAGACCCTGCCAGGTTAAATCGAAATCTTGATTAGGCAAGTATTCGTGTGACTTTGCTAGACTAATAATACGATCTGGATCATCAAATACATTGTCAACAATCAAGAGTGAATTAATCATTCTGCTGCGTTTTCTATACGTGGTTTAGAAACTCTAGGCATAATACTTGCCGCATGCTCGGCACTGATCATACAACGTTTCCAATGATTACTTGCCTCGGTGTTAACGATGCTTGCTAACCTACGCTTGGTTGTTTTACTTAATTTAAAGTTTGGTCCTGTTTTTGCCATATGTTTTCCTGAACTGGCCTCCTGCCTTGTTGCAGATGGTTATGCATGCTTTGCTGTACGTCTCAATCTTGCTGAAGGTGGACAACACATTTTTCAATCATCACCTTAGCAACGGAGTCTGAGGTTATTTCAAGAATTTCTTGATAGATGGCTTTCGCCTCGAAATATTTCTTTTCTAGGTAAAAGCCAAAGGCTGTCTCGGTGAGGCTACAGACTATCTTTTGTGTTTCCGTAGCCTGTGTTTCCTCATGGCCATCTCGGATACCAACCACTTCATAAATTATTAATTCACCTTTACGGCCCTTCACAGAAATTTGGTCGATTGGCCTTAACCACAATCTTTCTCCTGCCTCTTTAAAAACAGAATGACTGATACAGATTTGCGTTCCGTATTCTTTATTGATACCTTCAAGTCGAGATGCAATGTTGACCCCATCACCCATTACGGTATAACTTAGTCGTTCAGCCGACCCAATATTTCCAACCAGTACAGCATCGGAGTGAATTCCAATACGAACATAGAGGGGCGGTTTTCCTTCGGAAATTAACTTGGCATTTAGGCTTTCCATTCGAATTTTGGATTTAATTGCGGCAACACATGCGTGATAGGCGTGTCGCTCGTCGAGCAAGGGGGCACCCCAGAAAGCCATTACAGCATCGCCAATGAACTTATCTACTGTTCCATTCTCTTCCTTGATAGCCATTGTCATTACTTCAAAATATGAAGAGACACGTCGCAATAGCTCTCGGGTCGGCGTTATTTCAGAAAGTGACGAAAAGTCCTTGAGATCCGTGAAAAGTATTGTCAAGTATCTGCTTTCACCGCCAACCTCAATGGGCTTGCCTGAGCTCAAAAGATCATTGACCAAATCCCTGGGGATGTAAGAAGTAAATGCCGTAATAGTTGAAGCTAATTTCTTTATGGCCAAAGACAAGACCGATAATTCATGAATATTTGTATGTATATTCATAGGAGTTGGTTTTTTGAATTCGATCAAACCTTGTATAGTTTCCGTTATGATTTCTAATGGTCTTGAAATTTTTCTTGCGTAAAGATAGAATAAAATTATTTGAAGTGCAATGAGTAATAGACCAAAATAAAAAATTATCTGGTTGTTACGGTTGAATTCACCCTTGAAGTCGTCAATTGGCGTGATCGATAATATATTCCATTTTTTCTCAAAATTATTTGGCATCTTAGAAAACACGGCAATATACTCTTCACCCGTTTCAGGATGAGGTAGGATCAATTGGGACTTTTCATTTTCTTTGCGCATTGCTATGGCCAAAGCGGGAAGATTAGTTGTCAAAGATGAAATATTATTAAGTTCAAATTTATTATTTACTGATCTGAATGTATCTCTTTTATCGGAACTTGCAATGACAATGCCCATCGAATCATAGATGACACTGATCGAACGATTGCTAACGGAATTCGATAATAAAAACTCGGAAATCGTCTCAAGAGATATATCAACTGCCACAACACCAGCTAAGGAATTTTTATCAAAGAATGGTGCTGCAACGGTCACTCCCGGGAGACCCGTAGTAGAAAATATATAGGGATCGGTTATGATTAGTTTATTCTTAGCAACCGCTTCCTTATACCAAGGTCTTGTCCTTGGATCATAATCAGTTGTAGTGACTGAAGTACCGATCTTCTCATTCAAATTATTTATAAATATATAGCTGTCACTCGATCTATCTTTTGGAATCCATCGCAAGCCAAATTTCATTTCCTCGGTAATTGCTATATTTTGTATTTTTCCTCCTGCTTTTAGTCTTCTCACCTGGCGGAATGAGCCGTCATGTCCACCCGCATATGCCGACATGCTGGTTTCTTGTTGACTAAGAATTGATTTCAAATACTTCCATGACTCATCTTTATTAAAAAACTGAGGATTAATGTTTCCCACCTCTGCAGCCGAATTAATCAGACTGCGAGTAGGATTAATTTGATCAATAACACTAAGCTCTGTTTCAAACTTAAATCTTTCAATCAAACGGTTAGAAATGGAGTTGGCGATTTTATCGTTTGAAATATAAACAAAGCTAATGAGTGCAATGAATGCTGGCAACATCAATAATAAAAAAATGGTGATAATACTCGGACTGAATTTAAATATTTTTTTCATTTTTAATTTAATAAATGATGTGCGCCTAAAGAATTTTCGAAAAGTACGGCTTTTATGAGTCTCCGACATATCAAAACATCATGGCCCATAACCAATACTGCGCAGTAACCGACCCCCCATCTGAAATACATCATATTTCAGTTTCGAAAAAGTGCGGAAGCATAGAAAAGATTCCAGCAGGTGTAATCTAAGGGCAAGCGAAAATGGCAAAACCGGTCAACAGGACAATTTTATGTATTTCTTCGCGATGTGCTGAAAGTACTTTAGATAGAATTGCTTTTGGTGAACTCTACTTTTTTTAACAGTTTACGCGAATTTCGAATTGTTAGCAATCAATCTGATTGTTGAAGTTAAAACGGCTTGAACATTTTTTTGAGGAATCTGTTTCCCACGCCGGCTTTTGACTTTGGACATTGTGCGCTATGCCTGGTGAGGGGTTGGAATGGATTCCTGCGTGCGCAGAAATGAACGGATCGAGGGCCGCATTTTCACGTTGGATTAACGGTTCAACTAGATATGGGGCTACATAAATCTTACTCTAAATGACTGATCCGCGGCAACAGTTCTCTGAATATCGCGATGGTTGATGCTGCAGCCGCATCGGACATTGACTTTGTCCAAGCAAAGCCGTCGGTCTCTCAGATCGAAACTGAGCGTGCTTTGCCTTCACTTGCCATGGTGGTGCCAATTCAAAAAAATGAGAGAGAATATAAGTGTTATTTCTGTCACAACCAAATCATGCGCTCGTTCATTCAATTATCGGATGCAAAAGTCGCGGCTCAGTATCGCTCCATGACATTTCCGGCTTATCGTAGGCTACTTGATTTCAGCTCTGCCGTCGTTGCTCCCATAGCCATCGGGACCTTGCAGAATGCTGCGCCGGCGGGCCTCGCGTTACTTTTAGCAAGACCAAGTGCAGGTGAAGCGGAACTACTTTCTATCTTTGTAACACCTCGTTTGCGTCGCAGCGGTATTGCCCTTGAACTGATGCAAAGAACTCTGGCGTATTGCAAGACACACCGTATCCGAAATATTTCCGCAAACTACATGAGCGGCCAGGGTTCCACTCAAACTTTAGAAAATATTTTCAATAAAACCGGCTGGACGATACCCCAAGCACGAATGCTGGTGGTGCGTTGCTCGCTTGATTCCATCAAGTCTGCGCCATGGCTCAATCGTTACGCGCTGCCGAAGGGTTACGAGGTGCTGCCTTGGGCGCAGGTTTCAACCGCCGAGCGCGAGTCCCTGCTTGTATCCAATTTAGAAAAGCCATGGATTGCACCCGATTTAGTGCCTTTCAATTTTGAGGAAAATTACGAGCCCATCACCAGCGTTGCATTGAGATTCAATGGAGCTATTGTTGGCTGGTGCATTACTCACGCTGTAGAAGGATTGCTGCGCTTCACATGCGCCTTTGTCAGAAGGGATCTGCAACGACTGGGCAGGCTTCTTTTGCTTTGGGATGAGGTAGTAGCCCGAATGCCGGAGGCGGGCTATTCGGTCGGGATGTGGACCATCAACTTTTCGAGCGAAGCCATGGTAGATTTTGCAAGAAAACACATGCAACCCTACTCGATATATTTTGGCGAAACACGTGGAGTCGCTATAAAACTGGGTACTGCTACTTCCAAACAGGGGAGTCTATAAGTCGTTAGTAACTCAAATTATTTGAAATATAACCGTGATTCTCTAGGTCGAAGCCTGTTTTAGGCAATCTGACGAGTAGCTAAGTCTTTGAACAAACCGGGGACAGCAATTAACTCCTGATAATTACCATCCTGAACGATACGTCCATCTTGTAAAACAATTATCCTGTCGGCTTTGATAACCGTCGATAACCGGTGCGCAATCACAATTCGAGTAGACTTCATTTGATTTAAACTGGCTGTCACAATGGCTTGTGTATGGTTATCTAATGCGCTGGTTGCTTCATCAAAAAATAAAACGCGAGGTCGATGAACAATCGCTCTAGCTATCATAATACGTTGACGCTGCCCCCCCGAAAGAGTACTTGCGCCATCACTGATAACTGTGAACATTCCCATGGGCATTTTTTTAATGTCCTCATCCAAACCAACCATTCGAGCTGCCTCCCAAGCTTGATCAAGTGTAAGGTTTGTAGTTCCAACAATATTATTGAATATGTCGGCAGGCATCAATTGACCGCTTTGTAGCACTACGCCAAATTGTCTCCGAAGTGCATTTACGTCCAAATCAGCAATATCTTGCTTATCATAATAAATAGTTCCACTGGTCGGTTTTTCGAAACCTAAAAGCAAACGCAACAAAGTCGACTTGCCAGAACCAGAGGGACCCACCAACGCAATGTACTCACCCGATCGGGCTGTGAAAGTAACATCTTTCAGAATCTGTGATCCCTCGCCATACTGAAATCCAAGCTTGGAGACCTCGATGAGCCCTTGTATTTCGCCAGGATGAACCTTTGACACGCTTACTTCTGGCATTCCATGCAAAATGGGTTTCGAACGCTCATAAATAGGGACGAGATTGAGTAGCCCAAGACTCGTTTCAATTAAACCAACCATGCCTCCAAAGAAAGTTCCAAAAGCAGCATTAAAAGCAATGAATTGGCCAACCGACATGCGCGTTGCCTCATCTTTGGACAAAGCCATTGCAATAACAGCAAAAAAAGATGCAGTAATAATCAGAGGATAGCCCGCAAAAAAGGTATTCTCGATATTGGCAAGATGTTTCGTCTTAAAAGAAAGGAGGCGAAAATTAGAGTATTGCTCAGCCCAGCGCGAAAAGACTCGACTTTCAGCTGAAGAAACCCTTATCTTAGTGATACCGGTAAGATATTGATAAGTAGCCCCAGACAACTTGCCCATAACTTCGGCCAACTGCCTTTCGTAGCGCAGTTTAAAAAAACCAATTATTAATGTAACCAGTAAGGCTATCAACACCATCACAGATGCCAAAACTGCAAGTTTGAAGCTGTAATAAAACAGCACAAAGAAACTAAATAACGAAAATATACCTGTCAACAACGTGTGTACCGTTGCCCCGGACAAAGATTGACGAATGGTGTTAATACCGCTGATGCGCATCGCTAAATCGCCAGTGCTGTAAAGCCGGAAGAAAGGTACAGGTAGTTTTAAAACCCGGTCCCAAACGGCTGACTGCACAGCACCATCCATTTTGCTCTCAATTCGCAACAATGCAATTGCAGAAGCAATGTGAAACATTGTGGAAGCCACAGCAGCAGCAAACAAAGCTCCCACCATCTGCCAAATTACAGGCACATCGGCTGAGGGTATGAGGGTGTCAATTAACTTTCCAGTAGCTATTGGTGTCATCATTCCCAATATACCTGTCATAGCGCCGAGCCCTAGCAACCAAAACACATCACTCGAGAGTCCGTGCACGCCAAACTTAAGTAAATCTAGAGCGTTTAAAGCCTTGGAGGGAAAAGGTCGATAGAAAGCGTATGCGTATGGACCGAGTGTCTTTGCGTACTCATCATTTAACAACTGCCTTTCGCCACTAATTGGATTGTAAATTTCGTAGCGTTTATCATTTCTTTGTAGCAAAGCTACCCAATCCTTAACCTCACCCTGTGTTGCCAATAGAGGGCCGTTATCTGTTGTCCACCACTCTTCCTTTAGAGCGACCTGACGAAAGCGTACACCAGAGATGGCGCAAACGGTTTCTACAGGACTATTCTCAAATGCTTCAGCCTCAGCAGCAGGAGGACTTTGAAAAACCATACCTTGCGCGTCGCCAATAAGCTTGAGCGACTCCAGTAATCTGGTTCCTTTTTCATTTTCTACAACAAATTCATTTTGGTTGTTAGCGATCCCCATCAAACGCGCCATCGCTTCGCGTGTCTGAATTGATGATTGCGCATCCATTGCCTTTAAATGTGCAATTTCGGCATTTGCTACCTGTTCCTTAACCAAAAATGCATATCGAAGTACAAACTGCAAATGCACTTGAACTGCCTGCCAAATTACCCCATTTTTAGTCAGGGTCGAAGGATCCACTAAATCTATCTGCGACTTACTCTCAACATGTAAAAAACTGTCGCGGGTGAGTGGAAATGGTCCCATTTGCTTATCGACAGAAAACCCCTCTTGGCCCATCCAAAGAGCATTTCCTTCATTTAATCTAGCCCATACGATGGAATCGCCTGGCGACAGTATTTCTAGCGGTTCTGCCTCGATTGAAGTACCTGATTGAAGTGACCGATACTGTTTGGGAGGCATGGGTTTTGAAGTACCTAAAGCACTCGCCGAAATCCAGTCATAAATAAGTTTAAGTGCTTCCCCTGAAACATCTGGGAGTGAGAATGCAGGCGCAAAATCAAATAATGAAATTTTTGACCAGGTAGTGCCTGGAAGCCGCACTGAAATTACGCCCCAGCCCTCAGGTAGGCCAGAAAAATCTACACCGAAGGTCATTTGCCCCTTAGCTACACGATAAACATGATGGCGAGCACCCACTGGAGCACCTTGCAAGTCCCGTTCTTGCAAGAAAATATCTAGAGCACCTGATTTAATGAAGTAAACCGTTCTTGGGTTATCCAACCATAAAAGCTTATCAGCAAGAACCGACGGGCTAACATTATCAATAAATTCAATGAGTTTTGACATGGTTTAGTGCTGCGAAACTAATCTGCTGTAAAAACCATCATCAATCTTCATGAGACTCTCGTGAGTTCCACGTTCGACGATGTGTCCGTATGACAATACCACTATTTCATCGGAATCGCGTATGGTGGAAAGTCGGTGGGCAATAATAATGCAGGTACAACCTCGTCTTCGAAGATTCTCGTCAATTTGCTGTTCTGTCGCAGGATCAAGTGCACTTGTTCCCTCATCCATAACAAGTATGCGTGGATTGGTAGCTAAAGCACGCGCAATCTCGAGTCTTTGTCGCTGACCTCCACTCATGTTTGCACCATCCTCCTCAAGTTTGCTGTCATACCCGCCCGGGCGAGACATAATGACTTCATGAATGCATGCATCTTTCGCAGCTTGAATGATTTCCTGATCAGACAAACTTTTATCCCACATACTTATATTGTCTCGAATAGTTCCTTCAAACAACACAATATCCTGATCAACTAGAGCTACAGAATTAAAAAATTTATACCGCCCTATCGATTCACGGAGTTGACCGTCGAATTTGATGGTGCCACCCCAAGGCTCGTACAAGCCCATTACCAATCTTGAGATCGTTGATTTGCCACATCCTGATGGTCCAACTATTGCAACTCGTTCTCCCGGATTAATTACAAGATTAAAGTCTTCTATTAACGCAGACCCAGCGGGGTTATATCCAAAAGAAATATTGCTCAATTCAATCTTGCCTGATAGTTTAGAAGTAACTATGGCGTTTTGATCAAGTACTGAGTTATCTTGAGTAAGCCAAGGATCCTCACGGTATTTCATCACATCATCTAAACGATTCATGTCGCCTTGTATCTCGAGCATTTTTTTGCCCAACCCAACCAATTTTTCTACAGGCCCAGTAAAACTCATGGCTAAACTCTGAAAAGCCACCAACATTCCAATTGATAGGTGCCCATCAATTACACGCATGCCACCAAAACCTAAGATTAACAGGTTGTTTGATAAGGTTAAAAGAGAGGGAACTGTGCCAATAACTAACCCTACTCGAGCCATAGCCTGTTCCGAATTGACATATTTAGCTTGATAGCCTGCCCATTTAGAAAAAAAGTTTGACTCCCCTCCGCTAGATTTCACGGTTTCCATCACTTGCAAACCACTCATCGTTGCACCATAAACCTTGCCACCATCAATGGCTAGTTTCTGGCTTGCCTCCTTCGTTTTGAGTGCAACCTTTTGCATCACAAAAACATTAATGCTCACCACAACGAGGCTAATCAAAGTAAGCCATACGTCATAGAACAGCATTAACATCGCAAAAAAAACAGCTTTAATAACTGATAAAAATGCTTTAGCAAGATCACCAGATAGCATTCCAGCCACTTTATCGTTAATCCCCACTCGTGAACTAATCTCCCCGGGTGATCGTTGGGTGTAGAACTCAACAGGCAGGCGTAAGACATGCCAAAAGAACTTGCTTGCTGAAGCCAGCGAAATCTGTGTGCGCACTCTCAGCAAGTAGTAACTTTCTAGCCATGTTAAAGCAACACGTAGAAAAGCAGTAACAAAAATACCCAAAAGCAATGGCTTAAGCCAATCTTGCATTCCAGATATGAGGAACTTATCAATAAATACACTGGTAAATACTGGAATCACTAATCCTGGCAAAACAAGCGCAACCCCAACTAGAACCAAATAAAATATCGCATCATTTAATCCCACAAAGCGACGTTTAAGTGCTTCAAAAACGCTTTGCTTTTGACCGCCTTTTTTAAACGCTTCTCCCGCTTCAAACGTTAGAACCACCCCAGTGAAAGATAGGTCAAATTCCTCATCGGATACAACTCGCGCTCCTGCAGCAGGATCATTAAGGTAAACCTTTCCGTCACGAAATCCCTCGACCACTAAAAAATGGTTGAAGTTCCAAAAAACAACTATTGGCAACTTCATCTCGCGAAGATCTTTGGGTTCCTTGTTAAAGCCTTTCGAAGTCAACCCATAGCTACGAGCTGCTTTTAAAATATTACTGGCTTTACTTCCATCTCTGGAAACACCGCATTTAACTCGCAACTCCTCGAGTGAGACCCACCTCTCATAGTACCCAAGAATCATTGCCAAGGACGCAGCCCCACACTCAACCGCCTCCATCTGCATAACAGTTGGCGTTTTGTAGCGCTTGGTGTTTGCCATTTGTTTGCGGTTTATAAGTTGCCAAATAGACATTGGGTCACATGTAAATTTAATTTACTCATTAAATATTTTTTAGCTAATTCCTAAGGTGCTTTTAAGTATAGGTATTACCAAACTTAATGGCCGCTGACTATCCAAAGTAATTTCAGCACTACAAATAGTTCCGCTCGCCAGTTTGATTGGCGGGCCTTTTAGTGAGGACCATTGATAGCCGCTATAAGATTCTGCAGTTATTAGAGAAGCACGGATCTCCGTTGGCGGTGTTTGACCAGACAAATCTCTAACTAAAGCTTCGTTTTGCATCAGCAACATCATGCTCCCTGGGGTTGCAGGATAATCAGATACTTGTCGAATATTGGCGCGAATAAAACCGCTTTCTTCCCTTTTTACGGTACTTGGCACAATTTGCGCGTCCATCTTAGGAAGTACTTTTCTACCTTCACTTAAAGGAATATAGATAACCGCTTCTAAATTAACTTTACTGCTGTCGTTAAGCTCGATTGTGATTACTGGTGAACCAGCTCCAATCAGCATGCCCTTACCGGCTTTGATTTCTGTCACTTTCCCTGTATAACGGCTGATCACAGTACCGGCAATTTTTTGCATCCCAACCAAACTATCAAGTTGACGCAAGGCCTCATTTAACTGAGTATCAATATTGGCGATCTCACCACGCATCTGCTTATCACGCTCGAGACGTGTCAGTTTAAGTTGCTCGATTTGGTTCTGTAAACTCTCAACCTCGAGGTTTGCGCCTGCCTCATCTTGCCTTGCATTTGCAGCTTCTTGACGTGCGGCCAACACAGACTGATTGGTTACCAAGCCCTGCTGAAACAATTCCTCTTGAACCTTTGTGCGCTCCCTAGCCAATCGCATACGCTCCTGGGCATATTTCGCACGCTCACGCATCACAGAAATTTGGCTTTCAAGGACCTGCTTCTGCTGCCCTATAGTTTGTTGCGACAACACCTCTCCTTGCGCCGCAAATGAGTTCACAACCTTTTTCTGAGACTGGAGCTCATAAACACGCGACTCAGCTTTTTGAATACGATCATTTAAGTCAGGCTGCTCGATGCGCGCAATATCTCTGCCCTTTTCAACAACATCTCCTACTTTGACCATTAAGTCGGTAATACGTCCAGATGACTCGCTGGATACATCAGCAAGTCCGATAGAGTTAATGAGAATACATTTAGTAGCAAGGATTTTGTTAGGTAAAGATCCGAACCAACCCCAAACAAAAGCGCCCAAAATTAAAACTATCAATGGGCTAAGCGCTAGCCAAGCTTTAGGTGTTATCACCCTCATCAGACTATCCAACTGCTCTGGAGAGGACAATCGGTCCAGGGCCACTTTACGAAATATTTTTGACTTTGGATCATTCTCACTCATAATCAATGTACTTTCTATATAAAAAATTTTCGCTAACGTTTAATATAAAAATAAACGGAAAAATTATAAAATAGACTTGCTTATTTTGATGCAACATATATTAACTTATTTGACAAATAAAATATCTGGATTAAATAAATCACTAACACGGGCATTATAGGAATTTCCATCTCGTGTAATAAGCATACTAGCTTCAAAGCGAAACTGTGCTATGGCACTTGCATATGCTTGGCGCGCTTGCACAGCTGCAATAAGTGCGTTGTTATATCGCTCTTCCACACTGAGAACATCGATGAGTGTCGATAAACCTAAACGGCGCTTAGTGCGCTCGTTGGATAGACCAGCAGCATACGTTTTAGCTGCTGCTTCAGCTTCTTTTAGTTGATCTACAGCACGTATCATAGCGAATGTGGACGTCTCAATACTATTGCCGATAGAGTGTCCTAGTTCATTAATTCGAATGCGTTGTGAATTGACTAATGCTGCCTGCTGCTGAATAGAACCGAGAGCAGCATTATTTCCAAGTGGCATTTGATAAATCAAAGTTCCACTGTAACCTGGACCATAATTTTGCCCAAAAGCTGGGCCCAATGACCCACGAGGTGACCCTTCAGCTAAGCCACTTTGCGCTACACCAAATACAAAATCAAGTTGCGGACGAGCATTTTTCTTTGCGGCATCAAGAAGTATTTCTGCTGCATTTTGCCTTATCTTTAAAGTTAAAAGATCGGTACGAGCAATCATAGCCCGCGCAATAATTGCTTCTCTTAAGCTGACAAGAGAATCGATAGACATATTATTATATTCAGGTAATTCATCCGCCAACTCACGAATAGCCATTGTGTCTATTGCGCTGAGGCCTAGCAAGCGTCCAAGTGTTCGTCTCGATTCTAGTTGCGCCTGCTCAGCGGCAATCCGTGAAACTCGCCTATCATTTTGGCTAGCCAAACTAAGGTTAATTTCAGCCTTGGGTAATTCATCGGCTGCAATCAATTTGCGCAATTCATCTATAGACTCCTCCCCTCGAAGCTCACTATTGCGTGCTATTTTCAATCGCTGCGTTTTAGCTTGGTAGTCCCAGTACGCCAGCGCTGTATTCAGTACGATATTTGAAGCAGTAAATTCAAGATCCCCTCGTGCAGCTTCGGCTTCAAGTTCGGCAGAGCGAAGCTGGGCTGAGACGTAATCTCCAGAATTGCGAAGAATTGGCAAGCGAAGCTGGAAAATAAGCAAACCAGTACTTTGATTAGGCGTACCGGCTATAGGGTATAGATTTGATATTGTGTTTGTGTGAGTGGCAACTAGGCTAGTTTGTAAACCATTAGAAAATAACTGCGTTGCACCGGTTTGCGTAGTGGCTACCTCGGAAAGGTTGTAATTCAAATCAAATCCGTTGGCCAAATATGTATTGCGTGTTGAAAGTGTTAGCGGGTCTTTGGTACTCGTCAAACCGCCTTGAGCATTAATCGTAAGGTCAAAAATCCCGCGCGCATTTTGAACGGCACCGCGAGCCAAATCCTCTTGGCTTCGTGCAAGCAAAATATTAGAATTTTCAGACAATGCAGAAGAAATTGCTGCAGATAAACTGAGTCCCCGTGATTTATCTTGACTCGATTGTGCTTGAGCAATATTTGAGAATGCGCAAAGCAAACAAAAAAATTGACAAAACAACAGTTGTTTATGACTCATATCTGCAGTTACTTCAAAAGAATAACTATCCCATCAATTTCTGCAGCAACCGTTCAAATCGAGCACCTGCGAGATGAACGTTATCGAGAACGTTGGCGTCAAGTTCATCAGCATCTTGCTGTGACTCTTGACTGGGGTCTCCATATCCCATTCGACTCACAGTTGTCCTCATTCGCTCGGATAAAAATATCGCTATCGCGCGATAAAATCTCGAACTAAAAGATGGGTCCGAGTCAAGCTTTTCCTGTAAATATTTTTTGTCTAGAGATAGCAATAAAGCATCCTGTAAAACCACAACAGATGCAGAAGGCGGTCTTGAGTCCACCATAGACATTTCACCAAGAATTTCCCCAGAAGAGACCCTAGCTAGTTCAAATCCTTTGTTCGTTTGAACAGAAAGCTCCCCATCTAAAACAATAAATATTTGGCTTAAACTGACACCAAATCTGATCACCTCTGTGCCCTTTGGCACTTTTAAACGCTTTCCAGAATACGCAAGCCATTCAACATCAGAATCAGTAAGTTGACCTAAAATGTAAAGTACTTTTCGCATCACAATTTCCGAATTGTATTAATTTTTTCCATTACTGTGCATTTGAATCCCAGACCTTATTCTGTCCGAAAGCTCGCCACTTGATGCGCCGGCGGCCTCTCTCACAGCTGGGGCTAGCTAGCAGCGACTCATTTGGGAGCCACTAATCGATGGTGACCTTTACCCCTAGAACCATCCACCTTTCTTTTTACGCTTTGCATCGCTCCTCGCTGCTGACTCGTTCATGCTTTTCCATAGGTTATTCTTTCCCCCGGCCACCGCTTCCAACTGCGTATCGGAGAGCTCGCCACTTGCTGCAGCTGAGGCTTCTGCATCCATAAAAGCATGGGCTTCTTCTTCGGTAAATTCCAGACCGTGGGCTTTGGCTTCTTTGACGGCATTGGTGATAAACGCTGCCAAGCTGGCTGCTGCAACGGCGGCGTCCGCATCGTTGCCATTGACCGCCGCCTCTGCATCTGCAG
>Ga0209550_10003940_pt1 | contig 14099 bp, 5 predicted proteins | sample LauGreSuBDMM15SN_2_FD_187567 | JGI IMG/M metagenome (GOLD analysis project Ga0209550, IMG submission 187567) | Freshwater lake microbial communities from Lake Michigan, USA - Su13.BD.MM15.SN (SPAdes) (version 5) | ecosystem: Environmental > Aquatic > Freshwater > Lake | place: Lake Michigan, USA...
ATAAGCTTTAGATATTTAACAGAGTTATTATAAATTAAAATCTTTTTATCGGTAGCAGGGCGTTCAATCATTTAAATCTTGATTTATGGTTCGTTTAAAACAAACCATCTAAAGATTTTTAATAATGGTAACAACTTATTGAATTGAGACTGCTGACATTAGTAACAATAAATATTTTAGTATGGCCGAAAGTCCAAGGGTTTTTATACAAGTGAATCGGTTAATAATATATCAGCTAATTAAACCTTGTTAAGCCCCTTCTAGTAAAACTAACGCACGTTAGTTTAGCTAGAGGGCTGCTGCATCCGCTTAGGAACCCCGCTATTATTATTTAGTTAACTAAATAATTAGAACTAATAATAGCGTGATTATTTATGTCTAATAATTATTTAGTTAACTTAGTTAGCTAATTTAACTGATTAAATTTAACTGATCAAAATATAATTTAAAATTTAAATGAGTTTAGTGCTGGCTCAGCAGTAATGCGTCTTTTTAGAATTTATACATGCGAGCTAATTATAATAGCGTACGGGTGCGTAACACGCGAGTCTAATAATAATAAATAATTTAAAATAAGGTAACTGATAGTGAAATTTAATTTATTAAATATCAATGATATTTTTCAGTACAGTGATGGAAATGATAAAATTGTAACTTAGTCAATACAGTAATAATATTTTACGTACCTTTTGCATCATGGGTCAGCCACTCAATAAACATAATCAATTTATATACATATTCTTATTCAAGAATATTTAAATACCACACATATAGATAACCCCTCTGTGATTAAAGTAACGTTTTTTACTTTAATTGCAGCGTTCCTCCGTGAGCCCTCTAGTTAAAGTAACGAACTTTACTTTAACCAGAGGGGGCTTAACAGGGTTCTAATTATTTATTTAACTTAGTAAACTAAATAATAATAATTTCGCATTGCTATTAGCTTTAGCAACAAATTGCCTAAGTACAAATAGTTATGTCTAATGCTTATATCTAACTAAGTTAAATAAGTTAGATATAAGCATTAGACATAACTAGTCACAAAAGAAGGTTGCTGCTTTTGGCAATTAGCTCAACTGGTTAGAGCGTAGGTCTCATAAGCCTAAGGTTACGGGTTCAAGTCCGGTATTGCCAATTTACCATGGACTAAGTAGTCCCTTTGTGGTTAAAAAAAATTATATAAATAAGGTTTTAATCATGCGCCTTTATTCTAAATATTTAGGTATGTAATTAAAGTAAGGTCAGATAGTTTAACTACGTAGTATTTATTATCCAACCAAATACCGTTGATTAGTCTGGGTGTTTACTGAATGTTGTTAACTTTTATTTAATTAATTAAATAAAAGTTAACTACTAATAATATAAGGACGTATTTTATTTTAGGTGCTAAGCCAAAGGGTATAGGCAGAGGGCTCATGCCCCTATAAAAGCAGGTTCAAGTCCTCGCAGCATCTATTTAGTTTTGATGGGCTTGTTATGGGTGATGCCCCGGGAGGACCCTGCCTTGAAAAGCTTATTTAATAAATGAAAAATAACCGTACTACAAACCAACGCAGGTGGACAACAATAATATTGGTAGGCCAAGATTAAACCATGTATAGGGAACTCGGCAAAATGTTCTTTAAACTTCGGTATAAGGGAACCCCTTTAGGGGATAATATAAAAGATAGCAGCGACTGTTTACCAAAAACACAAGACTATGCAAAGATTTATCAATGTATATAGTCTGACGCCTGCCCAACGGCCATTGGCAAACGGCAGCAGTAACTCTAACTGTTCAAAGGTAGCAAAATTCCTTGACGTTTAATTGGCGTCCCGCATGAATGGCGTAACGATTGCTATGCTGTCCCATACATGGGTTCTGTGAATTTGAATTGCCCGTGCAGATGCGGGCGTGTAGGCACTGGACGAAGAGACCCTGTGCACCTTCACAAGCTGATAAAAAAAAGTAAAGCAGATCTTTTAAGAATAGGTGGGAATTAAATAAAACAAAGTCTACTTGTTATAAAACAAATAATTTAAAAGGCGTTGCATGGCTGACTAGCTATTTGAATATTAAACAAGTTAAATTTAAACTTTATAATATTATTTATTTTTGACATTTTATATGTTATGAATAAAAAAGAAGGCTGCACAAGTCCTCATGGCCTTATAAAGTGGGCTACACGTTTGCTACAATAGTTAGTATAATTAAAGAATGGCTCATTGCTGTAGTATTTACTTTGGCAATAGTAATTTCTATAAAACTAACTCTAGTTCAGATTAAATTCTGAAATTGAATTTATAAAGGAGGAATCGCGAGTAATCGAAAATCAGACAAGTTTCGGTGAAGTTATCGTTTTATTTAATTAATTGAATAAAACTTATTTAGTTGATCTCGTACTCACTGCCCGTCAAAGGCTTAGAGTTTATTTGTCGTTAAATTATATTACAAATATTTTAAAATATTTATTAAATGTCTATAGCGATAGGTGGGCAATAGGCCTTAAGTCGTAACAAGGTGGCTGTAGGGGAACCTGCAGCTGTGATAATATAATAATAAGGGTTACTATCTTAACCTTGTTAATTAAAATAAATTACTTTATTTTAATTAATAAAAGTAACTAATTATTTAGTAACCTTAGTTAGCTTAGCTAACTAAATTTACTAAATAATAATAAGACATAACTAAATAATTAAACATGTTAACACGCTGGCTTTATTCAACAAATCATAAGGATATCGGAATGTTATATTTAGCATTTGCTTTATTCTCAGGTATTATAGGTACTACCCTTTCCTTTTTTATTCGTCTTGAACTTGGTGTTCCAGGTCAAGGAATGTTAATGGGAAACGGTCAACTTTATAATGTCATTATCACAGGTCATGGTATTATTATGTTACTCTTCATGGTAATGCCTGCTTTATTCGGAGGCTTTGGTAACTGGTTCGTTCCTATTTTAATAGGTGCGCCCGATATGTCTTTCCCTCGCTTAAATAATATTAGCTTTTGGTTAAACCCACCTGCTTTAGCTTTATTATTATTATCTACTTTAGTAGAACAAGGTGCGGGTACTGGCTGGACAGCTTATCCTCCTTTAAGTACACAACACTCCGGAGCTGCCGTTGATTTAGCTATTATGAGTTTACACTTAAATGGTTTAAGTTCTATCTTAGGTAGCATCAATATTTTAGTAACTGTTGCCGGTATGCGCGCTGCAGGTATGAAGCCAGCACAAATTCCTTTATTTGTCTGGTCTATCGTTTTTACTGCTATTTTAGTTGTATTATCTGTACCCGTTTTAGCTGCTGCTTTAGTAATGTTATTAACTGACCGTAACTTAAATACAGCTTATTTCTGCGAAAGTGGAGATCTTATTTTATATCAACACCTTTTCTGGTTCTTTGGGCATCCAGAAGTATATATCTTAGTTTTACCCGCTTTTGGTATAGTTAGTCATGTTATTAGCTTTTTCAGTCAAAAACCTGTTTTCGGGACCATTGGTATGATCTGCGCTATGGGCGCTATTAGTGTACTTGGTTTCATTGTATGGGCTCACCATATGTACACCGTAGGCTTAGACTTAGATACTATAGCATACTTCACCTCTGCCACAATGATTATTGCAGTACCCACCGGTATGAAAATTTTCAGTTGGTTAGCGACCATTTACGGTGGAAGCGTTTGGTTTACCACACCCATGTGGTTTGCCATGGGTTTTATTTGCTTATTTACTATAGGAGGTGTTACAGGCGTAATCCTTGCTAACGCCGGCGTTGATATGCTTGTTCACGATACTTACTATGTCGTAGGTCACTTTCATTACGTTTTAAGTATGGGTGCCACCTTTGGTATTTTCGCAGGTTTATATTACTGGTTTGGTTTAATGACTGGTTTAAGTTATATTGAAGGTCGAGGACAAGTTCACTTCTGGACTTTGTTTATTGGAGTCAATTTAACCTTCTTCCCTATGCACATGTTAGGTCTTGGCGGAATGCCACGACGAATGTTCGATTATGCTGACTGTTTTTATGGTTGGAATGCCGTTGCTAGCTTTGGCGCTTTGGTCTCTTTCTTATCCATCTTAATGTTAGCCGGACCCATTAACTTTGTACCAGAACGTAGCACTTCTACTGACTATCCACGAACCGCTACCACTTTAGAGTGGTTGCTTTTAGCTACTCCCTCCAGTCACGTCTTCTCACAATTACCCATTATTAGGAGCGCTGTTAGGAGCTAACGATTTAAAATCAGGCTATTAAGCTATAATAAACCCTATTATTAATGTATTTTAACTTTTAAAGTTAAAATGCATTAATAATATAGCAGGGTTGCTCCGCTAATGTCTAAAGCTTATTTAGACATTTAACAGGGTTTAACGGAAGAGTAGCTCAATTGGTAGAGCGTAGGATTCCAAATCCTAAGGTTGTAAGTTCAAGTCTTTCTTCTTTCGATTCTACCATAACATCTAGTCTTTTACTAAGGCGATCTGTTTTTTATAAAAGTATGGCACACCCACTCTAAAACAAAAAGTGAGCTATGGCCAAGTGGTAAGGCGCTGGGTTTTGGTCCCATCATCGCAAGTTCGAATCTTGTTAGCTCAGGTACTTTTAAGTATTATTTAATAAAACTTAAAAGTAGCCAAGTTCTTTATCTGCGAATGTCTAAAGCTTCTACCTAAGTTAGGTAGAAGCTTTAGACATTTAACAGGGTTCCTGTGCGGATGCAGCAGCCCCCTCTAGTTAAACTAACGTATGTTAGTTTAACTAGAGGGGGGTATCAGGGTTCTATGATTTGTGCTTTTTATTATTATTTAACTTAATAAGTTAATCAACACTAATAATATTCAATCCGATTATATAATTTAAAATGATTATTTTATCAATATTTACAATAACAGTCCCTGTTTTATTGTGTGTTGCTTTCTTTACTTTAGCCGAACGCCAAATTATGGCTAGTATGCAACGCCGGTTTGGACCACATGTTAGTGGGATTGGCGGAGTATTACAACCTTTTTGGGATGGTTTAAAATTAGGCGTAAAAGAACCCCTTTTACCCTCATTAAGTTCCTACGGCGCTTTCAGTGCTGCACCAATGATTAGTTTTATTCTAAGCCAAATATCTTGGTGCGGAATATTCATATCCGACGCATCCTTTCAAGGTTTAGTCTTAATGGCCTTAAGCTCATTAGCCGTTTATGGTGTTATGTTGGCTGGGTGGGCCAGTAACAGTAAATATGCCTTCTTAGGTTGTTTACGCTCTGTCGCCCTAATGGTTTCTTATGAATTAAGTTTAGGCGCCGCTCTTTTAAGCATTGGCTTATTTTTAACCGATAGTACCGGTATGAAATGCTTATCTTTTTACGACGCACCCTCTTCTGTACAATTCGCCCTCTTACCCTTATGTCATATCTTTTTAATTTGCATATTAGCCGAAACTAAACGAATTCCCTTCGATTTACCTGAAGCCGAGGCCGAATTAGTAGCCGGTTACAACGTTGAGTTTTCCTCATTAGGTTTTGCCTTATTCTTTATAGCAGAATACGCCAATATGGCCGTCATGAGTGCTTTAGCTTCTATATACTTTTTAGGGGGATTTTCCGCTTTAAAATTAACTGCTATATTTTTTGCTTTTGTATGGACTCGAGGTACCTTACCACGTTACCGTTATGACCAATTTATGCGACTCGGTTGGAAAGCTTACTTACCCTTAAGCTTAGCTATCTTTGCCATAAACGCCAGCTTAGATGTTTTTGCTTTATAATAGTTAAACAAGGTCTAATTATTTAATAGTCTATAATATTTAGGCTGTTAAATATATATTACACAAAAATTTTAGTAGATTATTTATTTTTAATGTTAAGCCCCCCCCAAACACTCCCTTAAACCCGATTTATAATTTAAAATGTATTTAATTCCTCTTTTAGCGACTCTTATGAGTAGTGTTTTTTCAGCTGGGTTGCCTATAGTGTCTCGTAATTTGGGACATCGTGGTGTAGCCGTCTTTTCAATTACAAGTTTAGCCATAGCTTTTATTAGTAGTGCTTGTATTTGGATTGATTTATACATTGGTGCTTCTCCCGTTTGGTTAGATTTATTTGGACCATGGTTTGAAGTTGGAACCGTAACTGTTTCTTGGATTTTTTATTATGATTTATTAACAGCCCACATGTTGTTTACCGTAACAAGCGTTAGTTTAGCGGTACACATTTTTGCCGTTGTGTATATGCGTAGTGACCCACACTTATCCTTATTTATGTCTTACTTATCTTTATTTACCTTTTTTATGCTTGTTTACGTTTGCGGTGATAACTTATTAGTAATGTTAGTCGGTTGGGAAGGAATTGGCGTTTGCTCTTACTTACTCATTGGCTATTATTCACATCGTTTAGCTGCCGTAAAAAGCGCACAAAAAGCTATATTAGTAAATCGCGTTAGCGATGGCATGCTATTATGGGGCGTACTTTGGATTTGGTATTACACCGGTGCCTTAGAATACGACTTAGTCTTGTTAAACGAAACCTCCTCCATTAGCATGTTTATCGTTATTAGTGTCTTAATTGGTGCCATGGGGAAAAGCGCTCAAATCTTATTCCACGTTTGGTTAGCTGATGCTATGGAAGGGCCTACCCCTGTATCCGCCTTAATTCATGCCGCCACCTTAGTCACCGCCGGTATATATTTAATGGTACGCTTAGCACCCTTCATGGCCGGTTCTGATTTAATAATACTTGTCGGATGCTTAACCGCTTTCATGGCAGGTGTCTTTGGATTTTTTCAAGCCGATCTTAAACGTGTTATTGCTTTTAGTACTTGCAGCCAATTAGGTTATATGATGGTTAGCGTTGGACTCGGTGAATTTGGTGCTGAAGCTAGTATGACCCACTTAATGACCCACGCTAGTTTTAAAGCCGCTTTATTCTTAGCAGCCGGCGTTATTATTATGTCCACTAGTGGAAATCAACATATGGCACGATACGGTGGTTTATCCGTCTCCCATTGCTCCATATTTTGCTTTCTCACACTCTTAGTAGGTTGCTTAAGTTTAGTAGGCTTTCCTGAAACCTCCGGCTTCTACTCTAAAGAAGTTATTTTAAATTTATCTTATTCCTTTTATAATGGAGGTAACTTAGCTATTGCTTATTATGCACACACTTTATTATATATTGCAGCATTAATAACATCCTGCTATACCGCTAAATTATTCTATCAGTCCTTTATGTACGACTTTTCCGGCCCCCTGGTTAACATGGACCCACACCATGCACATGGGTCTAAAACTAACCCCTTATTAATAGCGGCCATGACTATCCTCATTTTTGACGTTATCTTAAAAATTTGGGTTGGCACCTCACTATTATCCGGTATTTTATTATTCATACCATGGGGTGTCAAAACCCTACCCTTTGGTTTAGTAATAGCCGGGGCCTTATCAGCTACAGCGCTGGCCCCTGGAAGCAGTAATCAATTATACATACTACGCTTCTGCGCCACTCGTTGGGGGTTTGATCAACTCTACGCTCGAACCATTGTTAATATGGTACTTGATTGGGGACGAATCTCATGGTTCGCCGGTGATAAAGGATTATTTATAGTACCCAAATTAAAAGCTTAATAGTCAATGCTTTTACTTGTTAATTAAAATAAATTACTTTATTTTAATTAACAAGGTCTAATCTATCTATTATTCATTGACGTTTTATTATTTAGAAGTTTTCACGCAAAACAGCCACGTCACTAAAAGTAACTTATATTAGGCATTACTAAATACCTCATGACGCATGAAGACTGTGTATAATATTTATGTGACTGTGTATACTATTTATGTGGGTTTCAAAGAAACCATAATGGTTAGACGTACTTTACTTTATTTCAATGCTTTAAATCTTACGTGATTGTTACATATAGCACTAACAAACCCTACTACCAGGCAGTTTTAGGCACAGAGCTAGCCCCGCTTGCTCTGCAAGCCCCCTCTAGTTAAAGTAACACACGTTACTTTAACTAGAGGGGGGGGTTCACAGGGGCGCTAATTAGTGCCCCTAGCAGGTGTTACTTGATCTCCTAATTATTAACGTTTTTTTTTTTTACAAAATAAAAAATAATATGGCGGGTGGTAGTCTCTTACATAGAGACAGGTTATTGATTTGCATATTACCTTGGTATGCAGCTGCATGCCTACTATTGTCAGGGTTCCTGCTCGAGGCCTCTAGTTAAACTAACGTGCGTTAGTTTAACTAGAGGGGCTTAACAAGGTTCTAATTATTTAGTTGCTCTGGAAGCCTTCCGAATGTCTAAAGCTTATTTAGTTAACATAGTTAAGTTAGCTAGAAGCTTTAAACACCTAACAGGGCTAATAATATAACTAAGCTAATACACAAATAAGCAATCAAAGTTATTTTGCTTAAGTTTTATTTAATTAATTAAATAAAACTAAAAAACTGGAATCGCAGACATCCCCCTTGCGGTTGCCTAATAATTTTAAATAGATATTGTACAGTGATAACATGAAGATTGGCTTGGAAGCAGCCATTCTATAATGAAAGCGTAGCAGCTCACATGTTTAGTATAATCCCTTTACAAATGGCCGGGAATATATTTAGTGTTTACTTTTTACTGAAACTCACTGATTAAAAGATTTTAATTTCTATTAACCCTATCTACTTTGTCTAATGCTTATTTAGTTAACTAACTTAATTAAAATCATTAGTAACCAAATATAAATTGATAGCCTATTGAGGGGTATACTGTGACTAATAACCCTTTCAAATATAACTTACTATGTTTATTGGACCCGATACTGATACGAGCTTGTTATAAACAGGTATGAATTAACATGACCTTACAGGTGTCTGTAGCAAAAGACTCTGACGATTTTTAACAAGGGGTGAAAGACCAATCAAGTTCAGTGATAGCTGGTTCCCTGCGATAGATATTTAGGTATCGTGGTTTATGAAGACCATTAAACGTATCATATTTGTGACAACATTAATGGATCTACTTTAACTAGTCAGACGATTGGCGGGAAGGTCCATCGTCATGAGGGAAATAGCCCTGAAGTGTAGTTAAAGTCCCTAATTCAAACACAAGAATATAAACACTTCAATTGTCTTATTAATGTTAGGCTTTGAATTTAAAGCCTTAGTTTATATGCTTTAAAGTTTTTTTTTATTAATTAAAAAAACTTAATCTATTTATTATTAGTTATTTGTTAATTAATATAAAGTACTTTATATTAATTAACAAGGTCTAATTAATAGTTGCGTGCAGGTATTACTGAGTTAAGAACTGTAAGTTTTAGCGTCTCTGTTAATCAATAAACAAACTTGTTTAACTTACTGTTGGTTACTGCAAGGGTAAAATAATTTTAAATGACTATATAATGGATTCATATGTACCTTATTTTAAATACAGTTTTAAAAACTTCTTCTGTTTTGTTATATAAACCCTGTTAAGCCCCCTCTAGTTAAACTAACGCACGTTAGTTTAACTAGAGGGCTAGCGCAGGAACCGCGCCTACTATTATTAGTTCTAATTATAGAATGAAGTTAAATGTCAGTTATTATCTATGTAATACCAGTAAGTGTTAACATATCTGCTACTAAAACTATTTAGCTTAAAAGTAGCTTATTACTTGTTTAAATTTTATTTAATTAATTAAATAAAACTACCTTTTTATTATTAACCAAATAATAATAAAAAAGATATTTATAATTAAAAATGAGTTTCTTATTATTATCTTGTATATTTCATAGCGCCTTATTAGCCATTAGTGTCAGTTGGACTCGTAGTCCTTTTATGGCTTTAATGTTTGCTGTTATGCTTTTTATAAACACTTCAATTGTTTTATTAATGTTAGGCTTTGAATTCTTAGCCTTAGTTAATATGCTTGTTTATGTTGGTGCTTTAGCTGTCCTATTTTTATTTGTAATTATGCTTTTAGAAATACCTTCAGCTGAATTACGTGCATATCACCGTGGTTGGAGTACATTAGCTTTATTTGGTTTCTTAGGTGTTACTAAAACATTGTTTAATGATATTGGTTTTTCATTTAGCGACTTAGATCATTCAAAAAATACCGCTGTTGTAAGTACTGTAGCCGGGTTTATACCTACTTTAGAATCTTTAACATACGTTGGACATGCTTTTTATGTACGCTACGCCGATTTATTAATATTAAACAGCTTAGTATTAACAGTCGCTCTCTTCGGAGCCTTAGTTTTAGCTCATACGCGCTAATTTATCTTTATTTTATTATTAGTAGCCAAGGTTTATTCATTTATGTCTAACAGTTATTTAGTTAACTTAGTTAAATAAGTTAACTAAATAATTATTAGACCCAACTAATCAAAATATAATTACCACTTTAAACGGTGCCTTTGTGACTAATAGGGTATTAGACGCATGGGGCCCTGCACCAGGAGTAACTGTGGCTGGGTGTATTTGTTACTCACATCTACCTCGGGGGGGGTCAATTATTATAATTTAAAATTTAATACCACTAGTGATTCTGTTTTATAACTCTGCTTTGTAGAGTTTTTTCTTTTAGAAATATTAGAAATATGTAAATTAGTATTTATATTTTTTATACAGTTGTTTTTCTGGGGCGGAGGCTCGTTAAAAAGTAACGCGAGCAAACAAAGGCTTAAATTAATCTCAACTGGAAAAATAAGCTTCACTGTAAGGGTCACAACCCAAGCAGGTGTGTAACATTTTTATGTAAGTTTAATATATATTTATTAAACTGGTAATGTTAAGTATGTCTAATGCTTTGTTAACTAAATAAGCATTAGACATAACTATTACCTAAAGCAGGTAGTAATGACCCACTTCTTTATAAATTTTAACATAAGAAGTGAACAACGGACAAAAGGTACGCCAGGGATAACAGGCTAGTGCGCGCCAAGAGTCCATATCGACGCGCGCGTTCGGCACCTCGATGTTGGATCATCGCGTCCTGAAGCTGAACAAGGTTTCAAGGGTTGGGCTGTTCGCCCATTAAAGCGGTACGTGATCTGAGTTCAGAACGTCGTGAGACAGTTCGGTTTCTATCCGTGTTTACTAAAAAAAACATTTTAATTATTAGTTCATAATTATTAAATATGTTTTTGTAGTGATATCTATATTGGGGTATGAGTACGAAAGGACCAGTAACCTCTAAACCTCTGGTGTATTTGTTGTTTTAAAAAGCATTGCAAAGTAGCTACGTTTATACATTAATGTAATGATCACTTTTTTTTTACATTCTTGTAAATTAACTTGTAAGGTATTTTATTCGTATTCTTATTATGATTTCAAAATAAAAACAACCATAAGCATCCGGAAGGCTTCCAGTTTAACGTTACGTTGTTAATCTGTCAATTTATTACTAAATTGATACTTTATTCTATAATTAGTTCTAATTATAGAATAAAGATATAAACACCCCGCCTTGTACCGTCTAATATGGTATGAAATGATTCAGAACTCGACTAACAGTGTTCCTCTGGAAGCCTTCCGGATGCAGCAGCCCTCTACTTAAAGTAATGCACGTTACTTTAAGTAGAGGTGGCTTACCAGGGTTTTAATAATTAGCCATAGCTAAGTTATTTGTAGCATAAATTTAAAGACCAATAAAAGTTCTATTTTAGAAAGTTTTTGGGAGACTCGTGTTGAATTTGATAGATGGGTTGGTGACATTGTATTAATAGCATCCCATGTCTTATTCATAGCCTATCTTAATGGTTTTGGGCCACAATGGCAATGCAAAAAGGGCCATACAGGGTTACCCTGGCAGCAGTAGTGAATTTTGGACAATGTAAAGAGTTTGTGATCCAGATCTAAAAAGCATACAAATTATTATTTGTAAAAAAGAAAGTTCCGGCAAATTCTGTGCCAGCAGCCGCGGGAATACAGATGGAGCAAGCTTCCTGCTTTATAATTAGGTTTACAGCGTGTGTTAACGTTAATTATTATACAATAAAATAGGGGGAATTTTCCATGTATTAGTTAAATGATTGAATATGGACAGGAACGCCAATGGCGAAGGCACTCTTTTGGGTATAATAAAAGTTTAAACACGGAAGTCCGAGTAGCGAAACGGATTAGATACCCGTGTAGTTCGGACCGTCAATTGCCTATAAAAAAATAGGTCACCTGATGACACGGCGGCTACGCTTTAAGTCAAAGCAACAGGCGGAGATCAATATATGCGGTGGAGCATGCGGTTTAATGCGACGATCCCCGCAAAACCTTACCACTTTTTTTAACAACATACTTTAAAAAATTTACTTCTTAACAAATCAACAACACAAAACCATTTGTGTTCTAATTATTTAGTTAACTTAGACATCTAAGTTAACTAAATAATTAGTTGCTATGGAAGCCTTCCGAATGTCTAAAGCTTCCACCTAACTTAGTTAAATATGTTAACTAAATAATAATAATCGGTTTATTAATTATAAATTAAAATGTTATCTATATTAAATTTTTTATTGGATCCTAATAATACTGTTGTAAGTTTATTAGTTGTATTAATATTTTTAACAAGTATTGTTTTTTTAATACCATCAGGTAATAATAACAGTAATGACAATTACTATTCATTAACTAAAAGTTATTGTTTAGTGGTTACTATGGTACCTTTAATTTGGTCTTTATATTTATGGGCCTCTTTTGATGCCGTTGGACATTCATTGCAAATGGTAGTAAATTTAGAACGTTTACATTTAAGTTTTGGTATCGATAGTGTTTCATTAAGTTTAACAATCTTAACAACAAGTCTTTTTCCAATTTGTATAATGTTAATGCGTACTACACGCGGTTACGTCACTTTTTTATTATTAGAAATTGTTATTTATGGCGCTTTAAACGTACTTGATCTTTTAGGTTTTTATATTTTATTCGAAGCTTCATTAATTTTGTTATTTTTATTAATTGGACGCACACCTTATGGTAATATTGAAGCCGCCTACAAAATCGTATTATATACAATGGCCGGTTCATTAGTCTTATTACCCATTATTTTTGTATTATATGCTTTAGGAGGTTCAACTTCTTTATTATATTTAATGTGTAACTTTAACACTACCGAGGTATCGCAGGCATCCACATTAGATACCGTAAACAATTCAATTGAATGGACCCACTTACCTGAACGCCAACTTATACTAGGTTGGGGGTTATTCTTAGTGTTTGCTGTTAAAATACCTCTAATGCCCGTACACTTATGGTTACCTGAAGCACACGTTGCGGCACCCACAGCAGGTAGTGTCTTATTAGCCGGGGTTTTATTAAAGTTAGGAGGTATTGGGTTTATTCGTTTTATGATTCCAATACTACCCACATTTACAGCTTCCATCTTTCCTTTAGTATGCTGTATGTGTTTGGCTTCTTTCTTGTTTTCAACATTAAGTACAATACGTCAAATCGACCTTAAAAAAATAGTAGCTTACTCTTCCATTGGACATATGGCTATGATTACTTTGGCTATTTTTAGTATGAGTGAATTTTCAGCTTATAACGCTACTTTTATGATGGTTGCTCATGGGTTAGTATCTCCTTGTTTATTCTTATTAGTTGGTTTATTATATGATCGATATCATACCAAATTTTTATTATATTTTACAGGATTAGGTGCTCACATGCCAATATTTAGCATATTTTTCTTTTTATGCACATTAGCTAATTTAAGTTTCCCCTTATTTCCTAATTTCATTGCTGAATATTTATGCTTAACTAGCATTTTTAGCGTACATTCTCTTTATGCTTATGTCTTCTGCATATCCCAAGTCTTAGGAACCGTAGCCTCTTTTTGGGCTTTTAACCGTATTATACACGGTGTGCCCTTTAGCTTCTCACGCACCACCCCTAATCACACTAACCATTCTGCTACTGACTTAGTTGCTAATCCAAGTGCACCTAGGCCAGCAATGGATGTTTATACTAGGTGGGCCGCTCCTTTAAGCAGGTTAGAATACTCCATGGTAGTACCTTTAATGGTAGGAATATTTTGGTTAGGCGTACGCCCAATGGCGTAGAATATTAACTACTAATCTGCAGAACCCTGTTAAGCCCCCTCTGGTTAAAGTAACGAACGTTACTTTAACTAGAGGGCTGCTGCATCCGGAAGGCTTCCAGAG
>Ga0209550_10003941_pt1 | contig 14098 bp, 14 predicted proteins | sample LauGreSuBDMM15SN_2_FD_187567 | JGI IMG/M metagenome (GOLD analysis project Ga0209550, IMG submission 187567) | Freshwater lake microbial communities from Lake Michigan, USA - Su13.BD.MM15.SN (SPAdes) (version 5) | ecosystem: Environmental > Aquatic > Freshwater > Lake | place: Lake Michigan...
GTATCCTGCGCGGAGGTGGATCCGCGGCCGTGCTGATGGCATGTTCCAGGCCTGTGCTCCTGCGAGCCAGACAAAACAGAGCATGGCGTTCGGCATCATAATGTCGGCAGCCAGCGCCCTACCTCCTACCTCGGCCGCACAGGGACTCCACCCCTTACGGATTACGGACGCCACCTTCGCTCTCCAGTTCGAAGCGTCGCGCGAAAGTGTGTCGGTCGCACGGCGCAGCGCCGCAGGGCGTCGTGGTGAGCGTTCCGTCGGGTGTCCGGAGGCCTGTGCGCGCGTTGTGTTGAACTGCGAAGGAATTTCCGAACCTGGAATTCTGTGTGTCGCCGTCCGCGCCTGGCCTGTCCTGCATGTTGCGTCGCGCGTTCACGACGCTGAGAACCCGGGACCATTCAGGCAATTTGTACCTCGCCGGCATGGTGGGGTCGGCCGCCGGTGCTGGAGGCTTGTACTGGGCCTCGGAGCGGGACCGCCAGCGACGTGCGGACCTGATGCGAGAGTTCGAAGGCCGGCTGGCGGCAGCGCGCGTGCAAGCACGGGAGGAAACCGTGGTTCGGAAGGCCGCGCTGGAGGGCAAACAAACGCTTTGGACTGGCAAACTTCTTGCCGTCGACCATCGCTTACAGGGGCATTTGATGCTGCGCGGCTGCCGCGTTGGCCAGGTCATTGATATTCTCGAGGAGGGTGTTGGCCAGGACGGCCGATATCTCACCTGCATCGATCGCAACACGGGAGCAGTTGGCATGCACCTCAGCGAGTGGGTCGAGCGGCAGTAGATCTCTTGTCTGCATCTCCACAGGGCTGTGCTGGGAAATTTCCCGCCGGTCCGTGCATTTGGAGCTCGTGCTGGGCCGCTCGTCCTTCGAGGCCGCCAGTCGATGCACACGCAATGCACCCGAATCGCCGCCAGAGATGATGATGCCTCGAGGGAGCGTCAGGATCGACTGGACGAACTCATGAGCTCCTGATGAGGGAGGCAATTGGGGTCATCAGAGGTCATCAGAGGGTCATCAGATGTCATCAGAGCCGCTCTCTGAGTCGTGAGCGAGCTGAGAGCTCTCGTCTGTGTGGCCACGCACGGTCTAGCGTCGGTGTGACGTAAAATGACGCTTCGAGTTTGATAACCACCTACTCCTATAGCTGAGTCCACCGTGGAATGTGCCGAATAAACAATTCTACATGCGCTGCACCACGCAAGTCGCGACGTCCAACCGCCTAATTAATATTACAAGGCCGTGTCTGAGACGGCGAGCTGTCCGTATACTGTACACGCACACGACATACACCTTACACGCTCCACAGTGTGCGTGTGGTTGCGGAAGATAGCGCGCGCTGCCCGCGCTCTTCGTCAGCACAGCTGGATGCGATGGAAAGCCCACTGCATCGCCATCGACGAGAAAACGGGAATTGTCAAGTTGTCGTTCAGGTTGAAGGGCTCGTAGAGCTCCGTGAGCGTCGCCGTGAGGGCGCCAAAGAAGACAGGATATTCTCGCAATCGGATGGGGCCGAACGTGGCGAAGCCCACAGCACAGCACACGCTGAACATGGCGAGCGATCCTTCGAGGCTCTTCTTGCCGGCACGCCCTAGCTTGAGGATTCCAAATGAGTCGCCACCAAAGCTCACCCCCATGATGGCGGCCGTCATGTCCCCGAGGACGAGGAAGAGGATGCTGGCCATGGCTATAGATGGCGGCGAGAGCGCTGCGAATAGGGGCACGCATGCATGTCACCGTGTCAAGAAAGGCGTGGACGGACCGCGGGATAAGGACCGGGTCGCGTGCCGCGCACCGATGGAGATCGTGCAGCCGAGGCTGAAGTAGGATCCGCCCGTCAGGTGCGTATACTCGTGCTTGCGCAAGATGGATCGCAGCGGCCAGTTGCGCTGAACGCCCGGTATGTATATCCTCGAAAAGTCGCAACAGATACCGACAACAGTGATCGCGATGCAGATTCGAGTGCAATCATGATTTGTGAATCCATTTCGGAGCAGGAGCGCTTGGGTTAGCGGAACGAGCAGGCCGGCGATGTGGAACGCTTTGCGCTCGACCTCCTGGACGGCACGCGCAACCTTCTTCAGCGAGACACCCAATTTCGACATGAGCTTCTTAGGATCCACGTGCTGCTTGTAGATGAACATGATCGAAAGCATCAGCACGCACACCGCCGCAAGAACGTTCAAGATATACTCTTGGGATGGCTTCTGGTGTTCGAGCAGCGTCGGTTGCGCAGACATTCGATTGCTGACGTTCCGCAAGGACCGGCCGAGGCTCGACGCCATCAGCGACCACAGATGCGCATGTGAAGACATCCTTTGTAGGTGTCTACAAATGTCTATTCATAGGAACCTATTTTTAGAGCGCATAGCGCAATTGTGCTCGGTGAATGGTAAACCCTCGAAATCACGCTCCGTTCATTTGCCGAATCTAAGGTAGGGCACGCAGGATTAGGAGTAAATTAGGATGGTGTCAATTGGATGGTGTTGAACTGCCTTTGAGGCCGCGGCGACACGGGGAACCGCTCTGTGTTCCCCACCTATGATGGTATGAAAATGGTTGCGACTGGCGCCCTCTAGCCTCTTAAGCGCATGCCGCATCTATCAAAAGCTGTAACTCCCGCAGTCGCGTACAGCCCTACTCTAGCTACGTGCGAGGATCCCACAGCAGGCCATTGCGCTGCGCGAGCGCGCACAGCTGGAGCTGAAAGCTCGGATTCTGCAAAATGGATGGCCTCGCCGCCGAGCACTCTGCGAAGAGCTCGAGCAAATTGCGACGGTCGCGCATCATGAGGTAGGCGACAACTATTGTCGCGGACCGATTGACGCCCGCCATACAATGCACGAGCACCGCGCCGCCGACGGCGTGCGCGCTTGAGATAAACTCACTGGCTGGCTTGAGGAAGGTATCAAGCAGTGGGAAGTGTTGGTCGTCGTGTGCTGACAGCTGTAGGTAAGCGATGCCGCGGGCCTTGTAGTCATCGACCGGATCACGGCACACGCTCGGTGCAAGGTTGAGCACGGCGCGCACACCGAGTCGATCGAACATGCCGAGGTTGGCGGCGTGCGCACCGCTGCCCACAAAGATCGGTGGCTCGCCTGGCATGCGGGATGGCTCGTCCGTGCCTGAGGGGACCCTCCCTCGCGCCCTCGCCAGGTCTATCGCCGCGGACACCGATGGGCGCAGTTCCTGAAGCAGCACACGGCCTGCTGTGGGAGTGAGCTGCAGGCATGATGGCGCAGCGATCTCAGAACTGTTGGACCATGCCGGCGTGGGTGGAGCTGCCGATGGCGGCGGCGGTGGTGCGTTCTTAGCAGCGCGTGCCGCACATATTGGTGCGTGCCTCGAGAGTACCGACGGCGCAAACAGGCGGGAGCACGTGCTGCATGCGACGCGCTCGAGGTCTTCTGCCATCTCGCGGTTGCCCGTGAGCGTGAGAGCCTTCAAGGAGCCATCCGTAACAGAACCCACCATTGCGGACGGCGCCATTACGGCGCTCATTTCAGGCTCTAACCGTCGATAACGTATAAGAGCAGGTCCTCCAGCGAACCGGACCGGGCAGACGTGCCCCCGCCGCCCCCGGCGCCCAGCCGGCCGTATTCCACCGGGCTCCGGGGCCTCTACTTGATTTGACCCAAAGGGGTACAGGGGGAGGTATTCTCAAGGGTATTCTTAAATGATTGACCCAAAGGGGTAGGGGGAGGTATTCTTTCTGGATTCACACACTATCCCCACCACCTGATTTTGAACTCAGTGTTGTACCCGGTTCGGCGGTTCATGAACAAGTTCATGCCGGTTCTGTTAAATCTTAAAAGACACTCAAGACTCATCACTCTTTTTGTCACAGTTTGCGGTCAGACGCTGCTTTTGCCCCGGCACAGTCGAGTCCGAATTACCAGTATCAGTAAGAGACTATCTAGTGTATACTCGACGTTGGTTGCGTCATTTGGAGCATGAACTCTTTCATGATTCTGAGAGGCGAGCCATTTTCAGCTGTCCTTCTTCTTGCGCCGCCTCGGCGACAAGGCTGGACTCCGGAGACGATCGACAACGTCAAGCTCAAGATCCTCGGCAGGGAGGGCATCCCGCCTGACGAGCAGCGCCTGATCTTCGCGGGCTCGCAGCTCGAGGACGGCCGCACCCTCTCGGACAATGAGTCTACAGTGCACATTGTGCTCCGCCTGCGCGGCGGCGGCGATGTCCTTCGACGGAGCTCTGCGCCCGCTGTCGTCCTGTTTGGGCACCAAGCCGGCGGCCGCAAAAACTCCCCGCTTGGCCGCAGCCTCAGCGTCGAGCTTGCCTTGGTGCACCCACTTGTCCCACTTCTCTCGATTCGGCAGCCTGATGAGGTCGCTCGCACCACCGAGGAGGCGCTCTGGTGCAATGGAGGCTCGCTTCGAGGGGAACACGGACACACGGATGACGTTCCGTGCTGTGGCCTGCCGCCGTGGCCGACAGGCGAGCACGCCGTCGATGACCAACGCTCGCCCGATTCGCCCGGGCAATCGCAGGATGGGCAGCGTGCGCATCGAGCAGGTGCACGCGTGGCAGATGGCCTTGGCAGATTCAAAGCGATTCACCCACACGGCTCGTCCAAATCGCGGCCAGATCTCGGAGCACCCTATGAACATGCGACCGCCCGCGAGCTTGATGAGCGTCGCGTCCTCCGCCGGCGCAAGCTGCGGCAGGTAGCCGTGGTGGATCATCTCGGACGAGGAGAAGAAGTATGCTCTGAGCCATCGAGTGCCGCCCAGAGCTCGCAGGGTCTCAACCGCTCGCCAGTGATCCTCGGCGGTGATGCCCATGACGATGGACGCTGCGGGAGCATAGCCGCCGCTGATGCCCGCCGCAACAACGCTGGAGCAATCATAATGATCGAGCACCCAGTCGGCCACCCCGATGTGATAGGGAAGCAGCAGGCCGCTCGAGTCAAACCACAGCACGACCGCTTTGTCGTCAAGCGGTGGGCCTGCATCCGTGAAGAAGCAGTCGAGGACGGTGTGCACGAGGCGCAGCACCTTCGTGCCAAACCTAAGGCCGATGTCGAGAACGCAGCGGTCGAGCCAAAGGACGACGGCAAGCAGGTAGCGGCCGATCGCGGCGAGTAAGCTCCTTGTCGTGGACATGTCGACCCGCGCAAGCACACACTAGTCAATGTGCCCAACGTTTGATGGTGAGGGAATCGCTCGAAGGCTCGCGTGTATGCACATCACCCACGAGCGTTGGATGCCGTGCGCGTCGGGAAACAAGTCAAGACAGTCAAGTCCGGAACACGTGGCTACAAGTACAGACGAGACTTCCCTTTGGTTGCAAAGACTTGCCCGTTTGCGTATCGGGTACTCCGGCTGGGAGGGCAAGCGCTGGTTGCTCGGGGGCGTTCCGATCAGCACAGTACGTCTTCACACACATCGCTTTTAGTCCTTTTGACGGAACGCGGAGGTCAACCTTAATTCGCGCAATCGGCTCTGCAATGTCGGGAGGCTTCATCACACGCACGAGCTGAAACGATGGCGCTTGTCCCCTCCCTCTCTGCTATCGGCCTCCTGGTCACGCCGATAGCGCACATCGCACCACCGCTGCCCGAACCTGCCTGCATGGTCGCGTCGCGGCTGGTCGTTTCCAGCACCGCAAAACCAATTGCTTTGCCCACGTCCGACCTGTTCGGGTTCGGCAGTGCCAACATGTTGGCGGCAGAGCTGTTCGGGTTCGGCAAGGAGTTCACGGGCTACAAAAATCCGAAGACTGCCGAGCGTGAAGACATAGTTGAGATCCCACCGCCAAAGACGGACTTCAAGGAGAAGTACAGCTTGTCGCCCAAAGTCGAGATCGACCTGTCGACATACTTTGATGTCGAGACGGACGCGGAGAAGGCCGCAAAGGAGAAGGTGGCTGCAATGGAAAGGAAAAAGGCTGAGGCGTTCGCACGCGAAAACTTGGCGGCTGAGGAGGCGAAGGCTAAGGTCGCGATGGTTGAGAAGCTCGAAAAGTCTAGCGCGGCTCGAGAGGCGAGGCGCCTCAAGGAGGAGCAGCAGGCCGCCAAGGAAGAGGCTAAGGCCAACGCAGCCGCGGAGCGCGAGGCTGCCAAGGTGGCGGCCAAGGCGGCAAAAGCCGAGGAAGCCGCGGCCAAGAAGGAGACCGAACCGTCATTCTCGGCACCTTCGCTCTCGATGCCCAAAATCGTGATGCCTTCGATGCCAAAGTTCGGTGCGCCCGCGATGCCAAAGTTCGATGCGCCCACGTTCTCGATGCCCAAGATGGAAATGCCAAAGATCGAAATGCCCAAGCTCGAGGTGCCTACATTGGAGCTTTCCGCGCCTGCGGCGCCTATGCCGCCGCCCGCGCCCGTTGCGCCAACGCCGTCGCCACCGCCGCCCATTGCGTACCAGCCCGCCGCCCCTGCACAGCCAAAGCTCGATGCGAGTGCGCTCACGGGCAAATCGTCCTCGGAACTCGAGGCGGACGCGGCTGAGGCCGTGCGCGCTGGCCGCGCCGAGAGCGACCGCCTGCAGTCGAATGGCGCTGCTGAGAAGGCGGCTGTTCTCCAAGCAGCACAATTGGAAGCGTCCAAGGTGCGCTCTGAGGCCAAGGCCAAGGCAGACGGCATCACAGGCGCAGCGGACGCTCTCGTCGCCGAGGCCAAGCGTGGTCTGACCGAGGCGAGTCGCGTCAAGGCGGGCTACAGTACGAGGCTCGACACGCTGCAGGCCGATCAGGCTGCCAAACAGGTTGAGCTCGATCAGACGTTCTTTCTCAACTTTGGCAAGAAGGGCGAGCTAAAGGATGCCATCAACGCCCTCAAGAAGGAGGCCAAAGAGGTGAGCAAGCAGCTCGAAGGCGCGGCCAAGGTTGAGGGTAAGGCGCAGGACGCCTTTGACAAGCAGAGCGAGGCAGCAGCCAAGCAAGCTGACGTGGCTGCCAAGGTAGTAGCCGACGCAGTCAAGCAATCCGAAAAGATCGAGGCCGATGCCGCCAAGAAGGCGGACAAGATTGTCAGCGACGCGCAAAAGGCGGCGGCGGCGGCAGTCAAGGAGGCGGACAAGGCCGCCGCCACCCTGCGCCGGGCCGCCGCGGTCGCGGCGAAGGCGGAGGCAAAGCTTGTCAGATGAAGCTGGCTGGTGGGTAGCGTGTGCCGCATGGTCGGCCTCGTGCGAGGACATTGGACCGTAGAACAGGATCCTCAAGGATAGCACAATGACGTTGCATGTAGCAAGAACACGTGTTCCGAGTCAAGGCAAAGGAGTAGCTCAGCATGGCAACGGCATGGACTTTGCATCGCACGGCATGGCATGAGGGATGGTCCGGATGGAAGACGTGAGGGGAGTTGCATTGTGCGTTGTGTGGTTTTGTGTGCGCCGTGTGTGCATCTGCGTCCAAGCATCGCCCACGGCGTCCTCTACGTCGACAGCGCCGGCTTTGCACCCCGGTTTAAGCGACGAAGCGCGGACACCGACCGACGCCGCGACGCCAACCCGACCGAGATCCCTCAGAAAAAAGCTGCGACCGACAACACACTCATACTTGCCGGCCTTTAGCCGGAGAACTTGCATCCCCACTGTGCCCCTCACACGTCATTTCGTGTTCGCTTCCATCGCCAACAGTGCTACTCGCGTCCATGTGAATCTCGAGCTCTCGGCCCTGTGCTCGCTGCATTCGCCCAAAGTTCCGGACCAACACCAGAAGCCGTAGGGCCTGTGCGCCATATCTTACGCACAGCACAATCACCTCAACTTCGACGTCCAGCGGTTTCGTCGGGCCGACCACGTGCAGGAAAATGGTTGAGATGCACAGCAACGTGACAAAGATGTCAAACACGTTCCATCCCTCGAGCAAGAAGTGGCGGCAACCGCCGGCTGCCAGTGCCCGTGTCATCACTTCGAGGACCATAAAGAGCGTCACTGCACCGTCAGCAAGCACGAAGATCCAAAATTTGACAGCGTGCCGTAACGGGTAGTCTTTTTCAAGGAGGACCCACACGAGAAGTAGCCCCGACAGAATGAGCGCTGAAGCGTACAGCGCAGCGTACACGCGAGAGTAATGGACACGATTTGCATAGATGCGAGCCCGCTCACTCCACGTCACGTGCACGCAAGTATCTTCATGGCTGCTTAAGGCTTCGTGCGAGTACGGGCCCGGCGATGGCATGATCGGCGTCCGGCGTCGCGGCGTCCGACCGATCGATTTCGTTTGGGGGCATGTGGGGGCGCATTCATAATGAATACAAACAGCAAAGACACACAACAGTCCACAACACGTAAATAGCACAACTGTGAAGACAATACAGGACTACATGTATCGAAATGAGACACATGCAGGCGGTCAGATCTGAGAAACAGCCTAAAAGAGAAAGAGCGGCGAGACCCATGTATTCACAGCCAATGGTTATACGCCCAAGACACCGGACTTGCGTACATACATTCACACACCAAAACGCAATCACTGTCACACTGATTCAAATGCGCTCACCCGCACATAACCCGCACACACACTCGTTCAGTAGAGTCTTGCAATCAGAGTCAGCACATCCCAAGGGCACATCCCGGCTTCCCGGGTCAGTCAGCCCCGGGAGCCCGGGTCTGATACCGACATACCTTGAAACCCGCTATGCATAGCTCCCTTGGCCAAGCTCCCTAGCTGGCACGGTGGAGAATTCACGGACACACCATGAACACGTCATTGGAACACGTTTACAGAGCAAAACAAAGTTTAAATCACACGTCCGACGCCGACGCATTCACAGACAATTTCACACTGGATACCTCTCACACCGTGGCGTGTTGCTCGCACAGGGGGTGCGGCATGGACGCGAAGGGCCGCGTGGCGCCACCCGCGTGACCGTGACTGCGCTCTGTCGTGTCACGTGTGGATTGGTGAATTTGGTGTCGATCCTTTTTTTTTTCGGAAAGCCTGTGTTTCTGTGTGAAGCAACTCGGCCGCCACTCTCAGACTCTTGGTGGTTCACGCAGGTTGATGGTTTCTAAAAGTGGCACAGAAACAGGCAAACCGTTTCGGGAGCACACGCGAGCGTTTCATGTTCGCGGCGCGCGCCGGCAGCACCACGATTGAAACTCTCCGTCTGAGCATGGCGGCAGCACTGCCTCTCGAGACGCGACCATCGTCGCGTAGGATCGCTGGTAGGTTGCTGCCAAAGGACACAAGTGTTGCAGGTCCCGTTGAGTACGAAATGCCACCTCTGGAGACGATGATCAAAGAGCTGACTAGTGGCACCGAAGCTGCTCGTCAGACTGCGCTGGCATGGCTGGTCGATCTCATTGATGGTCTGCCCACAGCCGAGCTCCTTTCCGTGTGTGCGGAGCTTCGGGAGAGTGGTGCATGTGCAATGCTTGTAAAACTGCTTGCTGTGCCCGCGCTGCACGAGGATGCGCTACTCGTCCTTAGCAACATCGCTGCTGACGCTGTCGATGTGCATGCGAAGCAGACAAGAGAGCTACTTAAGCGTGAAGACGTGATGAATTCGATCTTTCCATATCTATGGACAGAGTCTTACGAATCTGTTCTGTACGCTCTCGCGGCACTCGTCCACTTTGTTGATGACGTGTCTCAAATTCAAGGTCTGCTTATCGCCTCAGCACGCCTGCGCCTGCAACAAATAGTCGAGGAGGGGGACGACATGCTGGCAACGTTTGCGACCAGCTGTATCAAACGGATGCCAGAGGCGACTGCTATGGAGAAGGAGGCTGTGCGCGCAGCAGAGGAGCAGAGGGCGGCCATGGAAGCGGCTCTGCCGGACACTGAGAGCGAGGGAGAGAAGGCGCGAGCACTCATCCAGTCTCTGGAAAAGATTAAGGCCATGGAAGCAGCTGCGGAAATTGCTGCAAAAGCAGCTGCGCTGGAAAGAACCACGAGGACGCACGCAGAACGGAGCAGAGATAGAGTGGCTAAAGCAGGAGCAGAACGGGCATCCAAGGCCATTGAAGAATCTCTAAAGAGGCGCGTGGAGACGGATAGCCGTTCCAATGGTGCTCATCGCGGGCACCAGTCATCACACAGTAGGGCCGGCCTTTTTGCACCGCCTGCGCGACGGCAAAGCGACGAGGCTGCGCCTCGCACTGCCGCTGAAGTTTGGATCCGGCCGCTGAATGCATTCGAGAGATCAGCGCGCATCTTGGACCCGCAGGGCAATTTCAAGCCAAACATTCTAAGGCCGTCTGCACTCACGCCGCTCGGCGTGCGAGTTCGCCAACCACCCACTTCTCTACCACCAGACGAACCTCTGTTGCCTCTGGGCCTCGCTGGCCTTGACCGTCAGGGCTTAAAGGTCGACCACAACGGAAGAATTGTTCCGCCAACCAGTCTGAGCTCACCAAGACCACGGAGGGCGGCTCTGCTCTCTCGCAGACGCCTTGCTTCACTGGGTTCAAAAATCGATCAGCTGCGCTTCCCCGACCTAACCCGGGCGCACACGCACACGAGCCATTTGACATTTGCACAGGGCACAGCAGAAGTCAAGAGGCGTGGAGATCCAAACTTGACGGTGAGCGCCTCCATGCCCACGCTGCCATCTCTTCGGTCCTTGCAGCACGCTCCAGATACAGAGGCCCACGAGAGCGTGCCCGAGCAGCGCAGGCAGTCACCTCAGCCGATGCGCTCTGAGCAAGAAGCGAAGCGGGAGGCGCTCGCAGAGGCAAGGCGCAAAGCAGCAGCGCAGGCTGAGGCGCGCCGAGCGGCCAAAGAAGCGGAGGAGATGAAGGCTGCACGCAGGGCGCTCGTAGCCGAAAAGGATGGCGACGACGAATCGGACGGAGTTGTGGAGGTCTTCTAGTCCTGTTTTTTTGCTCATAAATATCGAAAGTTGCTCACAAATCTCGCGTCATGACACGGCGGCCGCTCGTGCAACCCGACCCGCCCACGCACTCCCACAGCCTTCGCTTTACGCTTAGGAGCCCCATCCACCGGCGTCATCACTCAGAGAGAAGCAAGTATTGAGGAAGGGTGGGCACACGCCCCGGGTCAAGTACTCGTTGGCAATGAGCAGCCCAAAACACGCAAATGATCCAACGGATATCACCGGAATGAGGAGATCACGCTCAGAACTCGGTGGAGTGGGAGGCTCATCTCTGAGTTTAGGCGCTCCAGGATTGGGCATGCGCAGTGCCTCGCGCACGCCGTCATCATCCTGCATACGGACCAGCGGTATACGTGCACGGTCTGAAAGTAAGGTCCGCAACCCAATCGGAGCGTGTAAAGCCATCGTCAAGAACATCACTGCGACAAGCATTGTATTCAGCGTTTTTCTGTGATTGACAGAAATTGTTTGAAGCGAACTACATGTACCCGGTTTAGGCGACCCTCGCAGCTGGCCGACTCATACGCGACACGGACTATTTTGAAGCGCTATCCACGAGACTTTTTGAACCGCACCTGTAACCGTGCACTTTTGGGGGGTTTTCAGCCCTCACTCTCTCTGCCACCCTCTGCGTTGGCGTGGCTGACATCTTGAGGCCCTGGCCGCCCGGTCCGACACCACGGCGACACGGGTGCTCACCCGATCACCCACGGATAGCCCTAAGAAGGTATCCTTCCGACACCCACCAATCTCTACGGTTGACATGGCTAGCGAAGAGCTCGTGCCAATTGAACAGTTCATCTTGCCTGAAGTCGGCCTCACGCTGAAGACCGATTGGCAGAGCATGGGCACTGGAGCAGCCTACTTTGACGAAGTCCGCGGGGCCCAGCCCTTCCAAATCACCGGGCCGATTCATGTCATGCAATTCCTGAAGGAATGCCAGGCGCGTGATGCCGCGGCCGGCCTGAAAACTTCTTACTCCGGCTACTTGTCGCCACCGACCCAAATCACCATCCAGGGAGATCGGGCTCGCAAAGCCGGCATCCCGATGAATGCCGTCTCGTACGCATACTGCTACCCTGTGGACGCGGTGGCGGCCCAGTACCAGCGGCTCATCTGCGAGGAGGCCCGCACCGACCCCTGGCTCTCCTTCCTTATGCTGGGCGGATACGCATACTTTGACTCCAAGCGAGAACTCATTTGCACCAACTCTTTCGTGCTGACGCCCACGGACCGGATGTTCACGCTCACGGGGCCCTTCGAACCGTCCGAAAAGGCGGTTGCAGCCCTCCGGGACGCGTCGCGGCTACGCAAGATCTCGCTGGCCCCTTATGTGGATGCGGGCTTCTCACACTTTGCGTGGATCAATCCTAATGAGAAGCCTGGCGGCTTCAGTATGCTCGCCGACGGCCTCGAGGTGGACAACAACGGCTACTTTTTGTACGAGATGAGCAGCGGGCGCTTCGACCTGTACCCGCTCGTTCGCAAGGAGTTCCTTGCGAGCTCCGCACAATCCTTGAGCTTGCTGGAGCTGTCCGAAAACTCCGAAAAGGACGGGAAGGACGACGACAGCGTGAAACGGTCCAAGAACGCGCGAACCTCGAAGTGGCGCAGCACGAGCGCGGCCTTCCAGGAGAAGATGTCGCTCGAGCGCGCCAAGACCCTCATGTATAGGCCATCGACCTTCGGCGTGGCTGCTGAGGAGGACCCGAAAGGCGGTCCCGCTAAAATCGACCCTAAGAACTACGTCAATATGCAGGTGTACAAGCCCACGGGCATGGGTGCCACGGACGCCGCATCGGCGCGGTCCCTGCTGAGCGGCGCGGTGAGCGGGATGAAGGCTCAGGCGTCGCGTAACAGCGACATGCTGTCGCGTCGTTCGTCAGATAGGAGTTCGGCGCCGCCCTCTCCAATCCCATTCAACCCTGAAGCGGACGGTGGCGGCTCGACCTCTTCAGCGAGCTATGGAGTGCCGCAGCGACAGCCGCAGCCTGAAACACCGGCACGGCACGTGCCGACACCGTCGCCGTACCTTGCGCCGCCCAAGACGCCCGCAGTGGCGTCCCCAATCTTCTCAGTGCCAAAGCCGGAACAGGAGGAAGCCCCCGCTCCAGCCAGCCCCCGCGAGTCGGGAGTTGCCTCATTCTTGGGGCAAGTGATGACTGGGCTACGCACGCCGCGTCGGCCGGAGTCGAATCGAGGACCTGGAGTCGAGGACCTGGACGCCTTTCGAGCCGAGATACGCGCCGAGATCAACTCCCTGAAGTCGGATCAGAGTACGATGCGACCTCAAATCAAGCGGGAGTGTGCGGCGGCGTGGGAGCCCGAGGTGACCAAGCTGCGAGAGCAGATGCAGCGGCTGCAGATCGACCTACGCGAGTCCAAGGCTGAGAACAAATCGCTGAGGACTCGCGTGGAAATTCTCGAGGAGGACACCAAGGGGCTGAGGGAGCGGGTGCGCAAAGGCGGAGGAGTCTTCGGGTGCTGCGGTGGTGCGTCCGATGTCGAGGAGCATGTCAGGGAGCCTTCGAGTCCCGCAAATCAGCACATTTGAAGGCTCAGGTTGTTCTCTAATGCTTACTTGTTCAGGTTGTTGACTGTGACTTAATATCGTGGCTCAAAAAAATGGCCCGGTCATTTTGACACGTTCGATTTGAGCAGACCGGGACCGCACCGCACAGCCGGCGAGCCGGGCGCACCGCCTCACCGCACCGCCTTCAAACTTTCGGACAACTCTTTCGAGGACACACGCATGTAGTGACGTGTGAGGTTGTGTCCGAAGACTCCTCCGCCGCCCCCGCCCTCGCCACCCCTGTCTACTGTCTCCACCGCCCCCGCCTCGGCGCCCCCAGCTCGACGACCCCTGTTTGAGATTGCGTTGTACGTGTTGGTCCGGGTGTGTTGATTAAGTTGTGTCGAAGTTGGACACCGTGATAAGTGAAACTGACCCACCTCTCCTGTGGAGAGGAAGAGAATAGAAGGCATAGTGTTGTCCTCAGAAGAAGAGGGGTAAGTCGACAAATACCCGCGCAACACTACTCGCGGCGCTTCGCACACGAGAGAACTCCGAAGGGGGACTCCGGAGAAATCCCACAGGGAACGAAGAGTCGAAGACGCACGCACCGGTAAAAAGACACCGGGGGGAGCCGGGACACACACAGGCACACGGACACACAGACGAACCTCACAACCATCCCAACCCACCAACGGCAACGCACCCGAGCGACCGCGAGACGACCGAATCAGCGGCCGACTCAACGGCCGCAGCCCCGGAGCCGACCGCTCCCCGCGGCCG
>Ga0209550_10003942_pt1 | contig 14097 bp, 6 predicted proteins | sample LauGreSuBDMM15SN_2_FD_187567 | JGI IMG/M metagenome (GOLD analysis project Ga0209550, IMG submission 187567) | Freshwater lake microbial communities from Lake Michigan, USA - Su13.BD.MM15.SN (SPAdes) (version 5) | ecosystem: Environmental > Aquatic > Freshwater > Lake | place: Lake Michigan, USA...
ATCTTTGCACTCCTAAAACGAAAAAGGCCCGTTGGTCAATCGGTTAAGACGCCTCCCTTTCACGGAGGAATGAGGGGTTCGATTCCCCTACGGGCTACATAATCCCTGGCTGATCCAGGGATTTATTTTTAACCAAGATTTTAAATAGTGCTTCGTTCAAAAAGAAATTGTCCCTCCAAATTCCCCCTTTTTCAATATTCACAGATTACTACGGGCTATACTTCCCATATTTGTAAACTCCACATTTATTTAGATTACTTTGGAGTAAATTTTTGTAGAATCTAATATTAAATGAAACCATGTATTCCATGCTGCGTCATTTTCGGGAATAAGAGATGTGTTCCATCTTATGACATACGATATCTTAATGTTGAATAGAAGACAAATGATATTATGATGTTTAATATCGCTTAATAATATGATATTACTATGTACAAGCTACTATGATTAATGAATATTTTACTAAACTGCTTTATTTGTTGAATCTCTTGCTACCAGCTCTGGCTTCAAAAGAGTTATATTGTCAGGGGCTTCAATTTTCTCATCGGTATTCTCAATAAGATGCATCAATCTTGTTGCTGCTTCCATTCCAATTTCCATAGTTGGTTGCCTTATTGAAGACAAACTCGGTGTAATATAACTTGAAACAATATAATCACTGATGTTTGATTATACTGTGTAAATGCTTGTACCTTATTGTGCTTCCAAGTCTCCTCATTTTGGGTTTTGTGCAAAGGCATCCAATGTAAACAATACCGCAATTGTTATTAATGTTTTTTGTAATATCAATTTGTTCATGTACCAATTGTGTTAGGGTTTTAAATGGAAAATGAAAATACACAACTAATTAATTTATAATGCGATAAGGTTGTTTTCGGAATCGTTTCCAATCGTTTTCAATTGAAAAAAGTCAATTTTTTTTTGGTAATTGGTGTCTTACGCTTTAATTTGTGTCCAAACCTAACTTGATTATATGAAAAAACTTATTACATTGTTACTAGTGTTATTCTTTTCAGGAGTAACCATGTCACAAACTTCCCGCCAGGTGACCGGTAAGGTCATTGGCAATGACAATGCTCCTGTAGCCTCTGCTACTGTGCAAGTCAAAGGGGGAACACAGTCTGCAATGACTGGGAATGACGGTGCCTTTTCTATCACTGTTCCTTCCGGACAGGTCGTGCTGAGCATCAGCTCATCCGGATTTCTTTCTACAGAAGTTAGTGTAGGAGCAGGCCAGTCTTCTGTCAATGTAACCCTCAATGCTGATAACAAACAACTTAACGAGGTTGTGGTTACTGCCATGGGTCTTTCCAAAAACAAACGCACGTTGAGTTATGCCACCCAGCAGGTTGGTGTGGGCAACTTCTCTAAAGCCCGTGAGCTCAATGTGGCCAACTCCTTGATTGGCCGCGTTGCCGGTTTGGATGTAGCCAGATCTTCATCCGGTGTGGGTGGTTCCTCCCGCGTTGTGTTGAGAGGTGATCGTTCTATCACCGGTAACAACCAGGCGCTGATCGTAATTGATGGTGTCCCCATGGATAACTCCAATTTCAGTCCCGGTAACGCCAACGGTGGTCGCGACGGTGGTGATGGTATTTCCAGCATCAACCCTGATGACATTGAATCGATCAACGTATTGCGCGGTGCATCTGCAACTGCACTCTATGGTGCAAGAGCAGCCAACGGTGCGATGATCATCAATACCAAAAAGGGTTCACGCAAAGGATTTGGTGTAGCCCTCAACAGTTCCTACATCACAGATAAAGCCATCATCCTTCAGGAATTCCAGGATGAATATGGTCAGGGAAGTGGAGGCGTTTATAGCAGGGCTTCTGAGTTCAGCTGGGGTCCAAAAATGGATGGTTCTGCCGTGGCAGCATGGGGACCCAAACCCAGCAATGTAGGAAAGACCTATAGTTTTTCTCCACAGCCCGGTACATATGAGAACTTCTATTCTACAGGAAACCAGGTTTCCAACTCACTTGCTGTTTCCGGTGGAGGCGAAAAAACACAAACCTATTTCTCATATACCAATGTAGGTGCCAAGGGTATTGTAGACAACAATACCATGAAGCGTAACACCATGAACCTTCGTATTTCTGGTGATATCAGCAAGAAGCTGAGCTATGATTCCAAGGTTACCTACCTGGATGAGATCATCAACAACCGCCAGCAGACTGGTGAAGCCTTTGCCAACCTGCAAAGACATATTCTGCGTCTGCCAAGAAATATTTCACTGGCTGCTGCTCAGGATTATGAATTCATCAATCCGGCAACTGGTCAGCTTCGTCAGAATTACTGGAACCCCGGTTCCAATGGTGGACAAAATCCATACTGGATCAAAAACCGTGTTTCTGCATTGGATAAAAGAGCCCGTGTAACGGCTTTCGGATCGATGACGTACAAACCACTTGAGTGGTTGAGTTTCATGGGTCGTGCTGGTATCGATCAGTACAACGACGAATTTGAAGGAAAATGGTACAATAATACTTATACCATTGCCGACAACGGTGACTACCAGACCCTCTTCCGCAAGGTGAGAGAGATCAACACTGATTTCTTCGCTTTTGTGAAAAAATCATTCGGAGAATTCAATGTTGACGCAACCTTGGGTGCAAGCCGTCAGCAATTCTCTACCCTTGCACAATCTACTTCAACCGGTGGTTTGAACCGCGACAACCTGTTCATTCCTTCCAATGCAAGAAGTCCACAGATTGGCCGCTCTCTGGCTGAAACTGAAAAGCAGGGTGTGTTCATGACAACAGATTTGTCCTACAAAGATTATCTGACAATTTCTGCATCTGCGAGAAATGACTGGTCATCTACTTTGCCCAAGGAGAGCCGTTCATACTTCTTCCCCTCTGCCGGTTTCTCAGCCATTCTGTCTAATATGATGAACCTTCCTACTGCGATCAGTTTCGCCAAGTTGAGAGGTTCATATGCTGTAACTGGTAACGATGCAAGACCTTATCTGTTGACCCAGACCTATACATTTGCTGCAGGTGGCCCAACAGGATTCATTTCCAGGGATGGTGTGAAACCTTTCCCAGATCTGAAGCCGGAGTTGACAACCTCTCTTGAAATTGGTACTGAAGTGAGATTGCTGAATAATCGTTTCGGTATCGATCTCGGTTGGTATACCAGTGATTCCAAAAACCAGCTTTTCTCTGTAGCCATTCCGCCAGCTTCAGGATGGTCTTCACAGTTCATCAATGCCGGTCTGGTGAGAAACTCAGGTGTTGAACTTACCCTGAATGGTGCCATCCTCCGCAAAGGAAAATTGCGCTGGGATGTTGATCTCAACTTTGCCCGTAACAAGAACCTTCTGGTTGAATTGACGCCTGATCTCAAGCGTCTGGTACTGGCAGGTGACTTCATCAACGACGTAGTGGTTGAAGAAGGCAAGCCGCTCGGTCAACTTTACAGCCGTGGTTACGAAAGAAATGCGAGTGGTCAGATCCTCATAGATGCAACTGGTCTTCCACGCATCACTGCCGGTAAGACCGTGTTCATGGGTAATTCCCGTCCTGATTGGACCGGTGGCTTGAACAACAAGATCTCTTATGGCGAATTCACTCTTACATTCCTGATCAGTGCCCGCATGGGTGGCTATGTTTCTTCATTCACCAATGCAGTTATCTATGCCGATGGTGTTACGAAGCAGACTTTAGAGGGTAGGTCCAGCTTAGTGGTTGATGGTGTTCGTGATGATGGATCCAAAAATACCACCGCTACTACAGCTGAGAAATATTGGGTGAAAGTAGGTGGTAGAAATACCCCCGCTGGAGAGATTTTCACGTATGATGCCTCCAATATTCGTTTGCGTGAGCTGGTTTTCAGCTATAACCTGCCCAACAAGCTCATCAAAGGCTTGCCTTTCCAAACAGGATCTCTATCTTTGGTGGGAAGGAATCTTTTCTTCCTGATGAACAGGGCAGAAGGGTTTGATCCTGAATTGACAGCTGGTGCCCAAAACACTACCGTCGGCTTGGAATCATTCGCACTTCCTTCCACCCGTTCCATTGGTATCAACTTAAACCTTACATTCTAAACTCGAACAACACATGCATATGAAACACAATAAATTCATTCATTTGCCGGTGCTGGTTCTACTGGCAACATTCGGCCTCTTTTCCTGCACGAAAAATTTTGATGAACTAAATACTGACAAAACAAAACTGACCGAACTAGATGCGGTAGGTGTGAACAATGCTTTCGCTGCGGCCCAGTATCGTTCTATTCAGGCTTCCTGGCAAACTTTCCAGAGCTTGTTTGCTGATTTGCAGTCTCAGTATTACGCCAATGTGGCCATCAACTTCCCATCTGACAGAAACCAGATGGTGGGTTCCTGGTTGAATGGTGCATGGGGCGGCTTTTACAGCAGTGCCATCCCTCCTATCCTGGGTGTATTGGATAATACCAAGCCTGGTGGTCCGGCTGCAAATCCTGCAATTTTTGCGATTGCTAATATTTGGAAAGTGCAGATGTTCCTTCCCCGTACTGACTATTGGGGCCCTATCCCTTATTCAAAGGTGGGAAGCGGTGAAAAATCAATTGAATATGATGCACAGGATGTTATCTACAGAGACTTCTTTGCCACATTGAAAAAATCAGTAGATGACCTGCAGGCTTTCAGGGGAACCACGGTTTCACTTGGTGCCAATGATCAAATTTATCAAGGTAGTGTTGATAAATGGATACGTTTTGCCAATTCCATGCGTTTGCGCCTGGCTTTGCGTGTATCTGCTGTTGATGCCGCGTTGGCAAAATCTGAAGCGGAAGCCGCAGTGGCCTCAGGTGTACTCACTTCTAATGCTGATGATGCATTTTTGAGGGTAACCACCAACTCACTGAACCCAATGTGTCAGGCCACTGCCTGGAATGAATTCAGGATGAGTGCTGCAATGGAAAGTGTGCTCAAAGGTTATAGTGATCCACGCATGGCCAAGATGTATGCTCCTGTCCCCGGCACTTCGAATTTCAAAGGACTCCGCAATGGATATACACAGGTTCAGCTGGGTCTTGCTGAAAATGCTGCAGGTGCCAACTCCAACGTGGCCAATAACTATTTGCCTGACTTCCAGTTTTCTACTCCTTTCCTGATCATGTATGCTGCTGAATCCTGGTTCCTTCGTGCAGAGGGAGCGCTCAATGGCTGGAACATGGGAACTGGAACCGCACAAAGTTTTTACGAGCAGGGTATCCGAACATCTATGGCTTCGTGGGGCTTTTCCGGAGCTGCTGTTGATGCTTATGTTGCATCCACCACCCGCCCGATTGCTCTCAATGATGGTGTAAGGACTCCAGCCCTGTCTGATATTCCTGTAAAGTGGGAGGCAACTGCTTTAAGGCAACGTGAGCAGATCCAAACCCAAAAATGGATTGCCAACTGGCCCAATGGCCATGAAGCATGGGCTGAATACCGTCGTACAGGGTTCCCCAAACTTTATCCCCGTGTCAATTCTGAAAATACTGATGTACCTGCTAATGGTGTTGTGAGAAGGACTCCTTATGTATCCGGTGAAATCGCAACCAATGCAAAAGGTGTGCAATCCGGTGTTACCAAGCTTGGAGGTGCTGACAATGCTGCAACAAGACTATGGTGGAACAAGTAACATCATGACCTAATGAAAAGAACCCCCTAATCATTAGGGGGTTTTTTTGTAAATTTTAGATTCTTAGCATCTTTTTGGAATAAGATATTAAATAGAACCCATGATTGTCAGGAACTTCATTCTGAGTATGATCTTTTTACTCAGTGCATGCAGCCACTCCAATAAATTTTTTGAAGAGATATCTGCAAGCAAAACAGGTATTGATTTTAATAATTACCTGGAAGAGTCCGATGAGATGAATGTCCTCAATTATACTTATTTCTACAATGGTGGGGGAGTTGCTACCGGAGACCTTAACAATGATGGGTTGCCCGATATTGTCTTCACCGGAAATATGGTGAGAAACAAGATCTTCATCAACAAGGGTAACATGCAATTTGATGACATCACCTCAACATCCGGAATAGCCGAGAAACAGGGTTGGTGCACTGGCGTTACACTTGTTGACATCAACAGCGACGGTTGGCTGGATATTTATATTTGCCGATCGGCAGATGTCAATCCTGAGCGAAGAACCAATCTTCTTTTCATCAACAACAAGGATCTTACGTTTTCAGAAAAGGCAAGTGAATATGGATTGGCTGATCAGGGCTACTCTACACAAGCTGCTTTCTTTGATTACGATCGCGATGGTGATCTTGATGTTGCTGTCATCAACCACTCCCTGAAAAAATATACCACAGGGGTATCTGATAATCCGGAACTAAGAAAGGAGGAAAATCCTTTTTTTGCCAGCAAACTTTATCGGAATGATGGCGGTCGTTTTCTGGATGTGAGCAAGATAGCAGGCATAACATCCAACGTACTCAGCTTCGGATTGGGAATCGTGGTCAGTGATTTCAACAATGACAGCTGGCCGGATTTTTTCATCAGCAATGATTTCAATGAAGCCGACTACCTGTTCATGAATCAAAGGGATGGAACCTTCAAGGAGGAAGGCGCTAAAATGTTGTCGCAGCATTCACTTTTTTCCATGGGTACAGATGCAGCCGACATCGACAACGACGGTTTCACAGATCTGGTAACACTGGACATGTTGCCGGAATCCAACTTCGATCAGAAAATGCATTCCGGAGCAGAGAATTTTGAAAAATTCCGATACCTGTTTTCAAGAGGTTTCCACAGACAGTACAGCCGAAACATGCTGCACGTGAACAATGGCTACGGACAGTTCAGTGAAATCGGGCAACTTGCAGGCATTTCAAATACAGATTGGAGTTGGTCTGCTTTGCTGAAGGATTTTGACAACGATGGCAATAGCGATCTTTTCGTAACCAATGGCTATGTAAGGGATTATACGGATATGGATTTTATCAAATACTCGGTTGATCATCAGGCCGAATTACAGGAGTCTGGCGGCTCAAGCGATGCGATGATGGACTACATAAAAACCATGCCCGGACATCCTATGAGCAATTATATGTTCCGGAACGAAGGTGGATATATCTTTAAAAACGTATCGCATGATTGGGGATTTGATCGGGTAGGCGTTTACTCCGGGGCATCCTGTGCAGACCTTGATGGCGACGGAGATCTTGACCTGGTAACCAGTGTGACCAACGGAAAGGCTGGCGTATTTCTCAATCAGTCGCCCAAGGACAATGTCAGCTTGCGGTTTGATTTGAAGGGAGAGGGATCCAATACACAGGGTATTGGAGCAGTTGTTAAAACATATGCAGGTGGATCAATGCACCACCTGGAACACCATATCACGCGCGGATTTCAATCTTCCATTGAACCCATCATGCATGTGGGTATCGGTAAGGTCAAAAAAGCAGATTCAGTTCGCATCATCTGGCCTAATGGCCGTACACAATTGTTGCGTGATCTGGTCCCAGGGAAAATCATACAATTGAAACAATCGGAAGCAACAAAAAATGATGATCCTATAATGCCGGCCTACAAACCGATTTACAAAGAACTGGTCAGTGACGGTTATGTGATGAACGATCGATACCAAAATGATTTCAGTATCCAACCTACTTTGAACAACTTCATCAGCAATGTCTCACCCGTGATGGCTGTGGGTGACCTGAACCGGGACGGAAAAGAAGATCTTGTTGTCGGCGCCACAAGGATGCTTTCCACTTCTTTGAAATTTGGAACAACAAATGGGTTTGGGAAGTCAGATTCTCTGGATGATAAGCACTCCTTGCCTGTCAGTGCTCTTGCATTGACAGATATTGATGCAGATGGCTTTCCCGAGATCCTGGTAGGAAGAAATACATTTGGCAGAACACAGTCCTCTGAGAAAACACTTCAACTGTATAAAAACAACAAGGGTATTCAATTTTCTCCACAAGTTTCTTTTTTTCCGGGCACCATGGGAAGCATTGGTTGCCTTGCTGTTGATGCGGACAAATCAGAAGCTGTTACCCGCATCTTTGCAGGTTCCAGGATCCGCAAAGAGGAGTATCCCCTCAGCGATACTTCCAAACTCCTGGTGCTGGATAAAACCGGAAAATTTATCCGCTTCGAATCCCTGCCTGATTATGGGCTCATCGGCATGCTTACCGGAGCGCAGTTCATGGATCTTGATGGTGACAAGAAAAATGAACTGGTGACTGCAGGAGAATTCTCACCGCTCAAGGTATTCGTTCGCAGTGGTACAACATGGGTCGATGAAACAGCAAGTTTTTCGGGTCTTCCGGGTTCGGGATGGTGGTGCAGTTTATTCAAGGCGGATCTGGACGGTGATGGCGATGAAGATATCGTGGCGGGTAATTATGGGCTGAATACACAGTTTAAGGTGGGAGATCAATTTCCGATATCGGTTTTGAGCAAGGATTTTGATGGAAACGGAAAATCAGATGCGATCACTTCCTACTTTATAGAAGGCAAGGCATACCCAAGTCATTCCCTGGATGACCTGCTGGAACAACTTCCTTCACTTCGCAAACGATTCAATACCTATTCGTCGTATGCGAATACAGATATGGGAAGTTTACTCAAAAGCGCAGAACGGGAAAATGCAGTTGAACTGAAAGCGGCGCAAATGCAAACTTTGATTATAGAGAACACCGGTACTCGCAAACTGGTCACGCACAGGCTACCCATACAGGCACAATTTTCTCCCGTGTTTGCCATTGCTGCTACAGATGTTGATCTTGATGGAAAAAAAGATCTTATCCTCTGCGGCAATCAATCGGGCACCCGTATCAAGTATGGATGTTATGATGCAAATGTTGGATTTGTTTTTCGCAACAAGGGCGGATTGACATTTTCCTTCATACCACCTTCTCTCTCCGGTATTTCCATCACAGGAGACATAAGATCAATTGCAGTATTCGAAGCATCCAAAAAATTGATCATGGGCGTTAATGGAGGAAGGGTTCAAGTTTTCCAAAAGCAGTAATATTTAATTTTAAAATAATACCTCTAATTGTTTAAAATTCATCAAATGACCTTTAAGTATTCCATATTGATTTGTTTTTTGCTATGTTCCATTGAGAAGTCACTGGCACAGTCAATTGCTTCCATCAAGGAGTATAAAAAGTCTTATGTTACTTATCCGTTTTCTGATCCTGATCCCATTCCCTCCCAAACCGCCATTTATCCTTATTTCCGGTTTGATGGCTTCACCAATACGCCCATCAACAAAGAGTGGACCGTTGTTGAATTGGAAAATGATTACATCAAAGTCGCCATTCTTCCTGAGATTGGCGGAAAGATCTGGACTGCCATAGACAAGACTTCCGGGAAGCCTTATCTATATGACAACAAAGTCATCAAGTTCAGGGATATTGCCATGCGTGGTCCTTGGACGAGTGGTGGTCTTGAACCCAATTATGGAATCATCGGCCATACTCCCAACTGTGCCACTCCGGTCGATTATCTTACCCGAAAAAATGAGAATGGAAGCGTGAGTTGTTTTATCGGTGTGCTGGATTTGCTTACCCGCACGCGCTGGCAGATTGAGATCAACCTGCCCAAAGACAAGGCCTATTTTACCACCAATTCTATTTGGACTAACCCTACCGGATTGGGGCAGCCTTATTATCATTGGATGAATGCAGGTATCAAAACCAAGGGCAATCTGGAATTCATCTATCCTGGTACGAGCTATATCGGACATGACGGAGAGCATGCGAGCTGGCCGGTAAATCAAACAAACGGAAAGAACATCAATTTCTATGAGGAAAATAATTTCGGAACCTATAAGTCTTATCATGTGTTGGGAAAGCACACTGATTTTTTTGGTACCTACTGGCATGATGATCAATTTGGTATGGTGAGGTATGCACCCTATGATGAAAAAATTGGAAAAAAAATATGGATCTGGGGATTGTCAAGACAAGGCATGATCTGGGAAAAAATGTTGACAGACACCGATGGTCAATATGCAGAGATCCAGTCTGGCCGCCTCTTCAACCAAAATGCGGTAGGCAGCAGCTTAACACCATTCAAACATCTTGGCTTTGTTCCTCATGGAACAGACAAATGGACGGAATACTGGTATCCGGTCAATCATACCAAAGGCATGGTTGTTGCCAATGCCTCTGCTGCCCTCAATATCAAATGGGAAAATGGGTGGTTGAAATGGTATTGCTCACCCGTGGCTTTTTTCATCGATGAACTGGAAATAAAGCTGGATGGAAAATCGCTGCTGAAGCGCAAGATAGAAGCAAAACCTTTGCAAACCCTTTCAGATTCCATCCGCATGGAAAAGCCATCAGGAAAATTATCAATCGCGCTTTTGCAACAGCAATTGGAATGGAGTTCCGATCCTGAATTCAAAACGCTCTCAAGACCATTGGATGCACCCAAACCTTTCGACTGGACAAGTGCAGATGGACTTGCAATTCAGGCAAAAGAGTTGATGGACCAGAAAATGTTCATGGAGGCTGGATTGAAACTCAAAGAATCACTATCTAAAAATCCGAATGGAATACTCGGCTTGGTAAAGAGTGCTGAGTTGGAAGTGCGGAATGGAAATTTTTCAATGGCATTTGAACATGCTCAAAAAGCCATTTCTTTTGATGCGCATCATCCCGCTGCCAACTATTATTATGGACTCAGCGCTGCTCATCTTGGAAAAGAAGCAGATGCCTTTGAAGGATTTGGTGTTGCCTCTCTGGGTGTAGAATTTCGCTCTGCTGCCTATGTAGAGATGGCAAAGCTTTACGCCAAAAAATCAAATTGGTCTTCGGTGTTGGAATATACCGAGAAAGCCCTCGATTACAACCGCAACAATGTTACCGCCATCACCCTGAAAGTTTTGGCCTTGCGCAAGCTGGGTAATATTGTTCAGTCAGCAACCCTGCTGGAAGCCCTTGGCGCATCGCAGCCACTGAATCTCTTTTACAAATGGGAGGCTACAATTTCTACTTCCAAAGATCCTTCTTCTGTTTCGTTGAAAAATGAATTGCCAGAAGAATCTCTGCTCGAGCTGGCTGCGCTTTATGATGAACTGGGATTGGCTGAAGAGTCAGCCCGGGTGTTGGGAATGCTACCCAATCATCCGCTGGCCTTGTACAATCTGGCCTATATCAAACGAAACGATGAGGGTGCATCCGTGCAGTTGTTGAACAAGGCGAATGGCTTGGCTACCTTGATGGTTTTTCCATTTAGAACAGAACATATTCCGGTCTTGCAATGGGTTGTAACAAAAACCAATCATTGGAAAGCTAAATATTATGTTGCGCTTTTGTTGCATGACAAGAACAAACCCGATGAAGCCTTTGCGATGCTGCAATCCCTGAATGAGACGCCTGATGCAGCGCATGTATACGCATTGAGATCGCTTTGGAACAAGTCGGATCTGTCCAAAAAAGAAGCCGATCTCAACAAGGCAATGTCCTTGGATCCTCAATCCTGGCGTTATCCCAAATTGCTGGTGCAGCATTTTATCCAGAAAAAACAATTTGACAAAGCATTGTCGCTTTGCAGGAAATATAAAAAGGATCAACCCGGCAACAATTACATCATGGACATGCTACTGGCGAAGTCTCTGCTGTTGAACAGGCAGTACAGGTCTTGCGATTCACTGCTTGCCCTGATGGACATCATTCCTTTTGAGGGGGCGACAGACGGCAGGGCTTTGTATTGGGAAGCTAAAATGATGCAGGCAGTTCAGGCCATGAAAAATGGAACATACAAGGTTGCTCAGGCATTCATCAGGCAGGCATCGGAATGGCCGGAGAACCTGGGCGTGGGCAAACCCTATGATACGGATATAGATGGCAGACTGGAGCAGTATCTCATGTACAAATGTCTTCTTCAGCTGAAGCAAAAAGCAGCGGCAGAAGAGCAATTGGACAAGATCCTTTCTTTCAACCCCGGCGTGTACAATACCATCAGAAATTTTCAACCGGTCAATAACCTTGTTACCAAATGGGCAAGTGATGCCAGGGGAAGAAATTTGGATTGGAACGGCTGGATGAAAACACAGTTGGAAAAATATCCCCAATTCAAAGAGATATTTCAATGGGTGCAGGATGCAGGAAATGGATTGACGCCTGCAGTCCCACAGGGAGTTGAACTGGATCCATGGATGCGGGTTATCCAGGAATATGGTTCAACTCCAAAACCATCATAATGCGAAACTAGCTTGCTTTGTTTATATGGATTGGGTCACTGCTATGTCTCTAGTCTTGATACATCGGGACATTTTTTACATGAAGAAAATGGATACATGCTTGTGGACTTATGCTTTTGAAGTATTCTTAAGATTATTGTCCACATAACACACAAATGGGTTAGCTGTTTTTCAATTGGTTCATGGTAGTGCGAGGCCAGTTATACCACCTCTATCCCAGTTAACGATCATATTTTGATAGCCTGTTATTTAAATAATGTTCCATGCTGAAGATAGCTTCCAGATATTATATCCATAGGTTATTTCAGTAATGCATTTACAATGAATGACCCAATCCGCTTACCTGCGGCATTTCCGGAATCCAAATCGAATCGGTAGTGAATACCGCCATAAAGCCTGGAAATGCTTGCTTCTTGCGCTGCATGCCGAAACGACTTTATCTCACGATTGGAGATGCCAAACTCCAATAAAGAAGTATCGGTAAAAGAAAGGGTATCACTAAAAAAATGAGTCATGACCTCTGCTGCCGCTGCTGAAATAGTGGAATGACCGCTGGTATAAGAGGGGAAAGGAGGTGTTTGAATATAAGGATGCCAGTCGCTGGATATTTTTTCATTGATCACTGTTTCGGGTCGGATATATTTACTTCTGTATTTTTCATCCCAACAACTAATAAACGCATCAAATATCGCAATGGATGTAAATGTATAACTTGCTACTGTTGTAGAGAAATCTGATTTTGCTTTTTGCGCTGCAATTCCAACAATATTCATCCAATGTCCTGCTGGTGAAAACTTTTTTGTAGCAAACATCACATGACCTGCAACGTTCATCTTGAAAGGGTTATCATCCCAGAAATTGGCAATGTGCTTTTGCTCGTCTGTCAATTGATCCACTGTTTCTTTCACTTCCATGAGTGAGCGATAGTATGTAGAACCTGGGTGAAGCTCAAATACAGGAGGTCTTCCTGGTTTGTATTGTGAAGCAGAGTCTAATACAAAAGGACGAATCTCCCTCCAGTGTGGTTCTAATCCTGTAGCATACATCGGGGGAGTAGGGATCCATCTGCCTGCAGAATCGTTTACGGAATAGCGTGTAGCTCCACGTGTGGCCGCATAGCGATCCCCTTTGCTCCATTGCAGGATTGAAGATGCAACCGAATCAGAATATTTTATCGACGATCTAACGATTTTTTGTGGTACTCCTAAGCTATCCGCTATCTTAAGCAATTGCTTGTAAACATCCATTAAACTTCCTTCGGGAAATGTAACTGCATTACCAACTTTTACCAAGGCTAACAATGCGGAAAGTGCATAGTCAACTTGCGCCTCACCCGGTTTTGGCATGTTAGGCATGTGTGATATTCTTCTTGATAGACTTGTAAATTTAGTATTGCCTGCTGCTGTGCACTCATATGCTGCAATATTTGCATATGCGTAATTACGAGCAGCAATCATTGGAGGAAAATTATTTTCCAAAACCACATTATTCAACTCCTTTACAGTTTTAGAATATAGGAAAGGATCACAAAAAGGTGATTGATAAGAATCAAAATCATCATTGCAGGAAAATAAACTTGAGAAAAAGAAAATCAATGGAGTAAGTGTAATTTTTTCGATTAGTACTTGGAACGGTAGTTTATAATTACATTTTTTCACTCGTCTATTTTTTAATTGTTATTCAACACATCTTTACTTGGTGAGTATAACACTTCCCATTTTCGAGACCAAAAGATTAGGATGTTAAGTTAAGGTTTTGGGGTAAGATTATTTTCATTAGGCTACTTTTTTATGGATTCTTCATATCGTTTATTGGGTGTTTGCTCACTCATCAAGAACTGCATACTCTTGATGAGTATAAATCTCTACTACAATATCAATATCATCTGTTGGTCTGATTTCTTCAGTTTTAGTATCGACATATAGAGAAATAGTTGCTCCACCC
>Ga0209550_10003943_pt1 | contig 14091 bp, 14 predicted proteins | sample LauGreSuBDMM15SN_2_FD_187567 | JGI IMG/M metagenome (GOLD analysis project Ga0209550, IMG submission 187567) | Freshwater lake microbial communities from Lake Michigan, USA - Su13.BD.MM15.SN (SPAdes) (version 5) | ecosystem: Environmental > Aquatic > Freshwater > Lake | place: Lake Michigan...
TCTGACCAGTATGTACAAGTAAGTGATTGACGTGCTGATCAAGCTCGGCAATGACTCTGCTCATTTTAATGAGCTCTGGACGTGTACCAACAATAGTCACTACCTTAAACATGCAATTCTTCCCGAATAAAATCTAACTTTAATAAAAATTCCTTAATTTGAGGGACGATAAGGCGTTGGGTATTATGTGAAGTGTAATCCTCAAAACTTGCGATCTTTTTTTCACCTTCAGTAAAATATTGAGCGTAGTTCAGGTCACGGTTATCAGCTGGTACCCTAAAATAATTACCCATATCCTCGGCTTTCGCCATCTCTTCGCGAGAGATTAAGGATTCAAAAAGCTTTTCACCGTGCCTAGTTCCAATGATATTAATTGGAACGCTACTATTGAAAAGTTCTTTTATCGCTTGGGCTAGATCAGCTACAGTTGAGGCTGGTGCTTTCTGGACAAAAAGATCTCCCTGATCGGCGTGCTTAAAGGCATACTCTACTAAGTCTACCGAATCCTCTAAAGACATCAAAAATCGAGTCATCTCAGGATCAGTAATCGTCAAGGGCTTGCCGGCTTTAATTTGCGATACAAATAAAGGGATGACAGACCCTCTAGATGCCATAACATTCCCGTAACGGGTTGCACAAAGAATGGCTTCAGTAGGGCTTTGACTTCTGGATTTAGCAATCATCAACTTCTCAGCCATCGCCTTGGAAATTCCCATAGCATTAATTGGATACACTGCCTTGTCTGTACTCAACACTATCACTTGCTTGACACCATTAGCTGTAGCTGCATCAAGAACATTTTGTGTACCGAGAACATTTGTTCTTACGGCCTCCATCGGGTAAAACTCACACGATGGAACTTGCTTTAGCGCAGCCGCATGAAACACGTAGTCAACGCCCTTCATCGCCTGTTGAACGCTATCGTAATTTCTTACATCCCCAATATAGAATTTTAGCTTAGGGTTACCTGAGGAAATTCTCATTTCCTCTTGCTTTTTTTCATCTCGACTAAAAATACGGATTTCTTTAACTTCCGTTTTCAGGAACCGCTTTAGTACGGTATTTCCAAATGAGCCAGTCCCACCTGTAATCAATAAGACCTTTTCTTTAAACATAATTAGTATCAGCTTTGTAATTTTTGTACATAGTCTCAATCAAATCTGGCCATTCAGCAGGCTCATAGCCGGTTGCTGCCTTAAATTTTTCATAATTAAGAGACCTGTCAATTATAAATTCATGATCTTGCTTGATATCAATTTTTTTGCCATATATGTTGGCAATTAGGCTTAAAAGATCATATTTATTTATAGGATCAGACGAAACTTGATACAAGCCTCTTAATTTAGGATTGGGAAGAACAAAATCCAGAATTACCTCCGCAAAGACCACGCTTGGTAAGCCAGAAAAAATAGCCTTGGAGAAGCCTTGGCACTCCTTATTCTGAGATAAGAACCACTCCAATAGGCCGTAATTTGTATGAAGCTCATGGCCGATTGTTGAGGTTCGCAAAGTGATCGCATTGTCATTGATTACCTCCCCCAAAGCCTTCGATCTTCCATATAGATCCGAAGCGTCAGGCAGATCATCTTCTACATACATTCCTTTTGCACCAGAGAAGACGCAATCGCTACTAATATGAATAAAGCGAACACCCCTGTCCTCACAAGCTGAAGAAAATTGATGTGGCACGATCGCGTTAATTGGCATTGCAATTTCTGGGATATCAGCCTCTTTCTTATGCTTTGTTAGTCCCGCACAATTAATAACGATCTCAGGATTTATTTTGCCCAAGATCAAAGGTAATGATTTAGGATTTGTAAGGTCGCCACAATCCACCAGATTCTCCTGCAAAGGCGCTGAAAAGTACTTCTTGTTACTCATATCTCTCATCCCACCAAAGATCTGAAAAGAAGGCTCAGCATGCAATCTTTTATAAACTGCGCAGCCAATCAATCCGTTTGCACCTAATACCAATATTTTCATAAATAAGAAATTTCACCAAATGAGAACTATATTACTAGATAGCTGTATTTTGAACGGGTGTAGTTATTTTGGATAAGAATTCATCTGCGCTTAGCATGACAGCTGGCTCTTCAGATATCCCAAGAGAACGCTTGATAGCTCTAGCAATAGATACCGCTGAATTTGGGTCAAATGATTGATCAGGATTTATAGAATCCCGAACGTAGTCTAGCTCTGCTGCGACTATAAATAATCCAGCCTGCTTGGCCTCCAACAAGGGAATACCGAAAGATTCATAAAGGGATGGATAGACAAGATAACGAGTGCTGCTATAGATCCTCAACAACTCCTCATGGGGTAAAAAGCCCATATTCAGGATGTTTAATTTGAAAGTGTTTTTCGCTAATTCAATGCTCTTGAGAGTGTCATTAAACTTATTCACATCAAGGGTTAGCGCTAGAGATGGGAAATGTCCCTCTTCCGCCAAGATGATAAATGCATCAATTAAATTTTTGTGATTTTTATGTGGCTCGCCAGAAGCAGGGTATATAAAGTCAAATTTTTTAACGACTTGAGAGTTTGAAAATAAAGGGTAACTCTTCTTGCCCAATATCTCTCCACCGAGTGGCAATACATTCACTATGGGGCCCGTATCTCCCCTAGTATTATCTTGTTTGAGACATATTTCTAATGCAATCTTCATAGAAGGTGTTTGCACTATAAATTCATCGGCAAATTTACTGCATAATCGAAACCAAATACGCTCGAATACTAAACGCAGCATTGTCTTAGAAGAAAAATTCTTAAGAGAAACATTATCAACAATGTATTTATTCTGAACAAATACAAGCACCCTGCCCTTCAGCTTAAAAAGTGGGGGTAAATTACCAAAGCACAGAACTGTATCGCCGGACAAAACATTCTTTCGGAGCCAATATTGAGCCTTAAAACGACCAAAAATACTGGGGAAAACCTTCGCAATAAATTGATTTGACTGCCTACAATCCAAATTCATTCTCGAATCTACCTGAATGAAAGCTTTGTCAGCGCTCTTTGACCCCATGAGTTTCTTCAAGAGGACGGCGCCACCGCCCGAGTGGACATTATCCGCATGAATGAATAGACGAGAGATCTGATTTTTGTTATGCATTCCCATACCCTTTAGAAGTAAAGCGAATACGGAACATCCTGAATTGCAGTAATAAAATGAATATCATTAATACAAATAAGAAGATTACATAAAGAATACTATTCCTAGGATACACCCCAAATTGAGAGATTAATATAGCTAAGCTTAAGCCATAAAAGCTACATAAGATTGGATTAGCCGTTAAGAGGAAAGTAATTATTTCAAACAAAACTAAGGCAATCGTAAGAGAGAACATCCCTAGAAAGACTAAAGCTAATGAACCTGTAAAGTAAAAAAAACCTATCGACCCAGGAATGGCAGCAAAAATAAATCTATCAATATCCATAAGGCGATAATGGGATGAAGAAATCCACTATAAATACCCCCCATACGATTAGACCCTGATTCCAAAAGCCCTTTAATCAATAAATTCAAATTTTTAGGCCTACTTTATGACTTAACTTAACAATTAAACATATTAAACAAGGAATTTTGATATTTTTTGGAATCCTCGCCAAGCAAAAATTTGCGACCATTTTTTTTGATCTCTAAAATTTGATCAAATGTCATGGATTCAATATCTATAAGCATCTCGTTCCATGATGAATAACTTCGAAAATCGATATACGAGTTTTTTGGAATTAAATTAATAATGTCTTTGGCGCCCAAGTAAATTGGGACTGTGCCAGCATAGAAACAATCAAAAATTTTCTCAGTGACATATCCCAACATTTCCATGTTCTCGAAACAAAGACTAAAGCTATATTTTTCTAATGTTTCATACTTTGACAGGCAGGGACCTCGGTAGATTGTCATTATTTTATGCCTATTTTTCCAATAAGGAAGCCACATGGATGAACGCGACCACCATTTGCCCCATCCTCGCCCATATAGATCTATTATTCCGGATTTAGCTAAATTCACCATGCCCTGAATTCTCTTGCTATAGAGTTCACCTACTGAATTGCTTGGGACGTGGCTACCATTAATAACAACAATGCGTTGCTGTCTTTGATCAAATTGCCAATGCTTTAGTATCACATCATTTCGTGGCTGCGGCCAATAAAGTTTTCTTAAACGAGTTTTATCTACTCGGTCAAGAGAATATCCATCGCCTTCTACATTATGAATATATACCTCTTTAAAACTATCTGTTAAAAAAGGTAAGGCTTTATAAAGTCGTGGTTCAACTACTGGTGGCTCGAAGATCAAAAACGCCTTAAGTACGATATCTGATCTTCCAACTAATTTTGAAATGTCATCCAAGCGCCCAAAAGAGTAATACTCACAAACCTCATCCTTGGGCTTCATTGATAAAAAATCAGCTGTATTGACTTCAATGCCCAATTTAAGAAAGCGCTGCCTGATCTCCCAATAAGGCAACAGCGAATCATCGCGATTCAAAGTGGCATTTGAAAGATCAAAAAGGCGATTGCCAAGATATGCAGCAGAGGGTGGGTCAATATAAATCTTGGAAATGTTATATCTATAACTCATTTTCCAGAAACTCTTTTAATGTAAATGAGTAGAGGCGAGGCGAGGCGCTCCATACCAAAAAAATGAATGGCCTTCATGCTGACTATTGCTAAAAAAACCATAAGTCCACGCTTTTGAGTAATGGCCGATAGAAAAATGTCATTGTGACACAATGAAGGACATAAATCTTTTGATAAATCATTATCTCCATTTAGCAATGCATTCATTGATCGCATGACTGAATCACGTCTTTCAAGCCGACTATAGTTTCTAAAGTCAGCTACAGACAAAATATTTTTATAAGCATCATTATTCAGATAATGATCGATTACCATAAAAAAATCAGCCCTTACTACTCTTGTTCGAACACCTGCTGAAAATTGCAGTCCACTCAATCGATAGCGCATCAACTTTTTTGGGAGCAACCCAATCGGACCAAATTCTAACAAGCGAAACCAGACATCAAGATCCGCGCTAGAGGAAAAGAGTTCCGCACGCCATGATTTTATTCTTACTTGCAAAAGATCAGTACGCGTCATCATGCTCGAACATATCAAAAAATTAGAGTTTTTCAACACCGCTTTAAAGATATCTAAAAAATAATGAAGCGTGCCTTTCCGACGTAATTCATCTGGAATTTCTATTGATCCAGTAATGCGACCTGATTCATCAATGATGGTAGCCTCAGTAAAGACACCTGATGCTTCTGGATTAGACTCGAGGAAATTAACCTGCTCAGCAACAATTGTCTTTTCATATATATCGTCAGCATGGTAAATTGCGGTGTATTTTCCATAGGCCAGCTCAATACAGCGGTTGAAATTCCCCTCCGCGCCTAAATTGTTCGAATTTTTAATTACTTTTATTCTTGGGTTGTGATACGACTCTACCAGCTCAACAGTTTCGTCAACTGAGCAGTTATCTACGACAATAAAACAAAGATTTTGGTATGTTTGATTTAGTAGAGAATCTAAAGTTTGCTTGATTGTCTTTGCTGCATTAAAGGTAGGAATACAAATGCAGACTAGCGGGGGCTGATTACCCATCTAGAATTCCCATTCTTTTAAAAAGTTTTTTAAATCGATTTGTAAAGGTATGTTCATTAATGGTTCTCAATAACCCAGCTTTTGCAATCGACTCACGCAACTCCTCATGCGCTAAATAGAATTTCACCTTTTCAACTAGGTCATCCGGATTATTGTAAATACTAATCTCACGATCACCCTCATAGCATTGCGTTAATCCTTCAACATAGTATGAAAGTTGAAAAGATCCGCAACCATTTACCTCAAAAACTCGCGCCTTCATCTGCTCAATATTTTTTATACTTTGCAAACGATTAATTAGCGCACGGGGCGAGGAGCATAGATAGCGCGCATCCCATGAGGCAGAATTTGATAGATTTAGATTAATTCGACTTTCATTAAATACCCTGACCATTCCATGCTGATCTATCTCTCCCTTTGGCCAATGATGTCCAAGGATTTCAACGTTGATACCCGCCTTCCTAATTCGTCCAATCAACCATTCTCGATATGGATGCCAACTCCCAATAAATGATACATCGTATTTTTTAGCCACATCTAATTTATGAAATATCACCTCATTGCAGCCAAATGGAAAATATATTACATTTGTCATACCAATAGCACGATACTTTTCTAGTCCAAACCAATCTGGCGTTGAAAAATAGTTAAACTGCCTAGCCCAATAGCGTGAATAATCTACGCGCCAACTATCATCATGAAAAAAGCAATACGTTGTGGTGTACTCCTGCAACTGTTTCACGATTGATGAGTCTAGTTGATCTGTATAGAGAGAGAAAATAGCTAGTTTTGGGCGCCATGTCCGAACACGTGCTAATAGTTTTTTGTTCATATCAGACCTACCAAAGGCCTTCATCTCTTCCATATAATCAAAGATCTCTACCTCATACCCCATCTGCTTTAAGGTTAAGTAAAAATTAAAATATTCGTAAGAGTATTCACGATTTGTGTCTCCATAGGCATATGTCATGCACACGAGCAAAATCTTCAAAATGCAATCCTATCTCTCAAATGAGGCCTTAAAAATAGATACTGCATCCCCAAATAAAGCCCGCCAATAACCATGCATATAAAACAAAAAGCAATCAAGGACTTTGAATCTAAAAAGTGATGCAGACTCAGATATATGACCCATAGTGTTACAGAAAGAATCCCAGCCATGAATGTAGGCTGGATCGGCAGTCCTTTTACATTCGGTGCCACCAAATAAATATGCATTACCGCCACTACTATCCCTCCAGAGGCAACCAAACCCATTCCAGCCCCTGCTAATCCCATCATCGGGATGAGTAGTTGGATTAGAACAATAGAAAGTACTGCTCCAATTAGATTCGGCACTATCAGCCAATCAGTTCTCATGTGAATATGAGCATTTAAGGAATAAACTCCTATCAATACTCTGCACAACTCAGCAAAAGCCCCCCATATGATAAAAGTTGCACTCGACTGAAAGTCCTTTCCAAGTAAAATTTGGGCGAGCTCAGGGGCTAATACAATACTCAAACTGGCAGTTAAAATAATTGAGGGAATTATTACCGCAGCATATTGTTGCCAGGCTTTAGCCTGCTGACTTGCGTCCGCATCGCTCACATCACGATACAGTCTTGGTTGAAAATAGGTCATTAAAACCGATTCGGACGCTGCTATTAGGCCAGCACTGATACCGTATCCTGCAACAAATAAACCCAGGTCTGATAAACCTAATCCGGCATCAATTACGTAGCGATAACCTTGTAAGTGCATCCAGGATAGCCCAGCTGCTATAGAAACTGGCCAAGCAAAATTAAAAAGTTTTTTTAGATGTCGTCCACTAATTTTTGGCGAAAGACATAACGGGTATTTCTCATGCAATTGAACAAATAAAAGTTGCGTACCAATGATGGCGAATAGGGTTTGACCAATGAGTAAACCAAGCAACCAATATTGTGCTTCTGGAGCCAGTAAAGTTACAAAAAGACTGGCAAAAACTAAACTGGATGCCAATGAGGCAGTTGATAACAATATAAATTTCTTGCTATTGCCAAGCATATTGAGCGAAGGGATAGATGTTTGGTTGATCGTATTAAAAAATAGTGATCCACAAACCAATAAAATTAACCAGCCTATTGGAAGGCCTAAATTTAGCCCAAATACAAAATCAAGTAGGAATAAAAGTACTGCAGAAATCATATTGATTACCAACAAATATCTTAGATAGCGCATCAAGTAATATCTAAATACTCCTTCAGTACACCAAGAATGTAGGCGCCGATTAATAAACATGCCAATCGGATTAACTAGAAACAGCGCAAAGAAAGATACCGTAGTTAATACCAATGCAATTTTTCCAAACTCTGCTGGCGACAGCAGCGTTGTAGCGACGCGCATCATGATGAGCGCAAGCAAAACTTGTAAAGCTCGACCTAATATTATGAAAATCACTTTCTGGATTCCGAAAGTAATTTTTGTACCTCAAGTATCTTTTTAGTCTGCTGTAATACTCCGCTCATTGAGCTAAAAAATGGTGAATACCCAAAATCTGCAGCTCGCTTGTTTAAGGAGTAGTAATTTAACTTAAACCTTGCTGAATTAACATTAGTAGTTGATTGTGAAACAGCATAATTCAAGCCAAAATTTACCCTCATGCTATCCAATAACTCAATTTTATTGACTGGCGATAGGGTATAAGCATCAACGACATCATTAACAGGTGGAGAAAGAAGAATTACATTAACTAATTGGTAAAAATCATCGGGATGCAAAAAATCTCGCGAAATATTATCACTCGAAACCGTTAGCAATTTATCGCTTAAGATTGTTCTAATGATATCGGCAATTAAAAAATTAGAATTTAGATCCTGCGTACTACTAAAGTAATTAAATATGCGTATATCAACAATCATAAAATCTTTTAATAATCGATGCCTGCATTCTGAATAAATCTTGGAAAATGAATAAAAGTCCTGAGATTGGAAATTATTAATGTCTATCAAAGATTTTGTTTGTTGATTTGCCGGACTCTCAAAACTAGAACCGTATGCAGATCCACTGCTCATATAAAGATAGCGACAATAGGGGTTTTCTTTAAGATAATCCAAAACTAAGTCATCATATTTCTGATTAATATCGAAAATATTCGAACCCATTGCAAGGGTTTTCGCAGGATCTCCAGAGCCTACAAAGTTAATAACCGCATCAAAGGCGTTATCAGTGCTTAAGCTTGGATATTCTAAACATTGATAGCTCTCTTTAATGCCTACTTTTCTACACCACGCCTCAATTAAAGACCTATCCCTACTAAACAGTACTAAATCATTCGAACTTTTATCTGAAAAAGACAGTATTAAATCTTTTGCTATTTCACTTGTTGCGCCTAAGATAGCAATTCTCATGAATTACTCGACAGCAATAAAGCGATTAATTTGATTAGTAATTGAATATAAATCAAGATTATGCTCTTTCAATAGGTACTCATAAGTACCGCAGTAGTGCGAAAAACGATCTTTTACACCAATTCTTAGAACTTTCAGTGGAGCAAATTCACAAGCGATTTCAGCTACAACAGATCCTAGTCCACCATATACAGAATGCTCTTCCATAGTAATAATCAAATCACTACCTTTGCATAAGTCCACAACCTGGGAAACATTTATTGGCTTAATTGAAGGCGCACTCCAGACCGAAGCCTGAATAATTTCTGCATTAACTGCATTTAAAGCCATTTTTACCATCGAACCTGTAGCAATAATTGAGATTTTAGAATTGATAACATCTTTAATTTTTAGCAAAGATGCTGGGGTAGGAACTAGTTCTGCTGAATGCACATCACCCACATCGCTCTTGCCAATCCGAATATAACTAGGCAATTTTAAATCTAAAGAAAGATCCATTACAGCCTTCATCTCAAAGCGATCGGCAGGAGAAAAAATATTTAAATTTGGAATCGCCCTAGTGCAAGCAATATCTTCGGTAGACTGATGACTTGTTCCGAATGAACTATAAACAAAACCAGCTCCATCACCCAGAAAGATCACCGGTAAATTGTCATGACACACATCCAGCTTTATTTGCTCTAAAACACGTACAGGAATAAATGCGCTCAGACCATATACTATTGGCAAGTATCCGCCTCGTGCAAGACCGGCAGCCATGCCCACCATGTTTTGCTCGGCAATACCAGCATTGAGATATTGATCTGGAAAGTACTTACGAAATTCATCAAACAAGGCATAACCATGATCACCTGTCAGCAAGATTACTTTGGGGTTGTTTTGTGCTGCCCTGAGTAGGCTGTCGGAAAGGGCCTTTCTCACAGATCAATTCCCACTAGCTCAGCAATGGCCTTCGCGTGTGTTTCAGGATTGAGCCTTGTGTAATGCCAGATATTGTCATTCTCCATAAATGACACACCTTTACCCTTGACTGTTTTAGCAATAATTACTTTAGGCGCTGTTGATAAGCTTTTTTGCAATTGATTAATTGCACCGCTAATTGCATTTTCATTATGACCATCAATTGTTATTGCTTCAAAACCAAAACTCTCAAATTTAGATTGTATTGAACCCAGATTGAGGACTTCGGTAGTACCCCCCATCGCCTGGAATCCGTTCTCGTCCACAATCACCATGAAATTTTGCAGGTGATGATGCGCGGCAAATAGTGCACCCTCCCATATAGGACCCTCATTAAGCTCACCATCACCTACTATCACGTAGGTTCTTTGATCAGTCTTAGATAGTTTTGCCCCCATTGCCATACCTACGCCAACTGAAAAACCATGCCCCAGTGAACCGGAGGTGACTTCTAACCCAGGAACCCGTGAGTCAGAAAGTCCTTTGAGATCGCTACCATCAGAAAAATAATGCGTAAATGCTTTTTCAGGAAGCCATCCTAGTTCACGCATACATGCATATTGAGCCATCACGCCATGGCCTTTACTCAGAACCAAGTAATCTCGATCAGGCGCAAGCATTTTTCCACTAGGAAATCGCAAATGATCGCGATAAAGAGTGGCTAATATTTCAATAATCGAAAAAGCACAACCAATATGTACTGTTGATCCAGCATATGCCATGTCTAAAACTGTTCTTCTGAGCTTTTTTGGGTCAAATTGGGGTTGCACGGGTGCCTTGATAATCTAACTTAAAAGTTAACGCCCAAATACGTTTCGATCTTACTCACAACAAATTGCAGCATTTCCTTTGTTAATGCTGGCTGTACCCCTATCCAAAAGGTATTATTCATGACGTTGTCGGTATAAGTGAGTTCGCCACTAATTCGATACTTTACATTTGCCATATAAGGTTGACGCGTCAAATTTCCGGCAAAAAGTAATCGTGTACCAATTTTGTGTTGGTCTAGGTAAGTTGTTAAATCCAGGCGTGAGACTATCGAACCTTCTTTGATGGTGATTGGAAAACCAAACCAGGATGGATCTGAGTCAGCAGCTGGCTCTGGTAGCTGTAAAAACTCCGCACAAGATTGAAGGCGCTCTTTCAAGAATTTGAAATTATCCTTTCGAGCCTGGATAAAGGCAGGAGCTTTCTCTAACTGCGCTAATGCACAAGCAGCCTGCATATCGGTAATTTTTAGGTTGTATCCCAAATGACTATAGGTATATTTATGATCATAGCCTTCGGGTAAATCACCCAACTTCCAGCAGAAACGCTTTCCACAAGTATTGTCTTTTCCAGGCGGGCAGTAACAATCCCTCCCCCAATCTCGGAAACTCTCAGCAATTTGCTTTAACTCATAATTATTAGTAAATACCGCACCGCCCTCACCCATGGTGATGTGATGTGCTGGATAAAAACTTAAAGTAGCAATATCCCCAAAGGTTCCCACCATCTGACCTTTATATGTAGTCCCCAGAGCATCGCAGCAATCCTCAACTAGCCATAAATTATGCTTTTTGCAGATTTTAGTCACTACGTCTAAATTAAATGGATTACCTAAAGAATGTGCCAACATGATGGCTTTTGTTCTTGAGCTAAGAGCAGCTTCAATTTTAGTTGCATCAATATTATGCGTTAGAGGATCTAAATCAACAAATACGGGCACTGCACCAAATTGAACAATCGGATTAACGGTCGTGGGAAATCCTGCTGCCACACCAATCACTTCATCTCCTTGTTGAATTGCGCGTTCTCCCAACTTGGGAGAAGTGAGTGTTGAAAACGCCACCAAATTCGCTGATGAACCGGAGTTGACCGTAATGGCGTGCTTCACTCCAATAAATGCAGCCAGTTTTTTTTCAAATTGTTCATTAAATCGCCCAGTGGTTAGCCATCCATCTAAAGAGGCATCCACCATATTTTTCAGTTCTTGTGCGCCAATCAACTTGCCAGATGGCGGAATAACCGTTTGTTCGGGAGAAAAAACTTGTGGTCCAAACTCAATTGCAGCATATTGATCTACTAAATCAGCAATTTGTTTGCGAAGTTTTTCTTGTTCAATTTTTTTGACATCTATGGTTTGTATATTCATATGTATTAAACATTCATAAATTGATTGATTTGCGCAAGACTAACTTCTTGCATATTTTCTTTACCCTGATATGCTTTGTGCCACTGCACAATTTTTTGCGTAGCTATTTCTAAATTCCATTTCGGAATCCAACCTAATTGTTGACGTGCCTTAGAGCAATCTAATTTTAGTAAATGAGCCTCGTGCGGCTGCTCGGCGCCATCTATTTGCCAATTGGAAGCCCCCCCCCACTCTGATATCAAAAGCTCAGCCACTTCTTGCACAGATCGATTATCGCCATCACTTGGTCCAAAGTTCCAACCAGCAGAAAATTGATCTCCATCGGCTTTATAAAGTGCTTGCGCCAAGATGAGATAACCGGATAGGGGCTCAAAAACATGCTGCCAAGGACGTGTTGCCATTGGATTACGGATTACTAATGGCAGATTAGCCTCAAAAGCTTTAATAGCATCAGGTACCAAGCGGTCATCAGACCAATCACCGCCGCCAATCACATTACCCGCTCTAGCAGATGCGACTTTATTGTTTGAACTGGGGTTGGAGAAATACGATTGGCGATACGCCGAGGCAACTAACTCAGCACAACCTTTACTATTGCTATAGGGATCGTAACCGCCCATAGGCTCATTTTCTCGATACCCCCAAGGCCATTCTTTATTTTCGTAACACTTATCAGTTGTTATAACAACCGTAGCGCGCACCGAAGGCGTGTGTCGTGCACTCTCTAAAATATGCACAGTCCCCATGACATTGGTTGCATAGGTTTCTACTGGATTAATATAAGAATAACGCACTAACGGCTGGCCAGCCATATGAATTACCACATCCGGCGCCGCCTCAATCATGGCTTTTTGCAAAGCTGGTAAATCACGAATATCACCAATATGCGATTTTTTAATTAATCCTTCAACGCCCAAAACGCCGAATAAATTAGGCTCCGTATTTGGGGCCAAGGCATAACCGATGACTTTGGCACCCATAGAACTTAACCAGAGGGATAGCCAGCCCCCCTTAAATCCAGTATGGCCAGTTAGAAAGACTTTTTTATCTTTCCAGAAGGAATTGTCAAGCCCAAACTGCTTCATCACCAGGTTTTCCATGGGGCTTTATCTTTAGCCCATAACTCTTCAAGATAGTTTTTGTCACGTAATGTATCCATGGGTTGCCAAAAACCAGCATGCTCATACGCAACTATTTGAAGATCCTTCGCTAAACTTTCTAGAGGACCCTGCTCCCAAATGGTCGAATCATCTTTTATTAAATGCAAGACTGCAGGAGATAGAACAAAAAATCCTCCATTGATCATTCCACCATCACCCTTAGGCTTTTCTTTAAAAGTAGTAACTTTATGATAATCAATATCAAGCGAACCAAAACGACCTGGGGGGTAAACAGCAGTTAATGTTGCCTTAACGCCCTGCTGCTTGTGAAAGTTAATTAAAGATCTTATATCAATATCAGAAACCCCATCGCCGTAAGTAAAGCAAAAAGCTTCTTCGTCTTTTATGTATTGACCGACTCGCTTTAATCGACCACCTGTCATAGTATCTTCGCCAGTATCAACCAACGTGACCTTCCAAGGCTCGGCAAAACGCTGATGCACTTCCATGCTGTTATTTTGCATGTCAAAAGTTACATCCGAGGTATGTAAGAAGTAATTCGCAAAATATTCTTTTATTACATAGCCCTTGTACCCACAACAGACTATGAAGTTATTAATTCCGTAATGGGAATAAATCTTCATGATGTGCCACAAAATCGGTTTACCGCCGATTTCAATCATAGGCTTTGGGCGTGAAACACTTTCTTCAGAGATGCGGGTCCCCAAACCACCGGCAAGGATCACTGCTTTCATATTGAAACCCTCATCTCCATTATATTTTCTTTAAAGCCTCAATTACATCTGCAATTGGGTAATGATGATTACCAATAAACAAACCATTTAAATCGATATGCTCAGCATTCTTTAACTGGCCGTGTACCTCTGAATCAAAATATTTAACTACCTCATTC
>Ga0209550_10003946_pt1 | contig 14085 bp, 8 predicted proteins | sample LauGreSuBDMM15SN_2_FD_187567 | JGI IMG/M metagenome (GOLD analysis project Ga0209550, IMG submission 187567) | Freshwater lake microbial communities from Lake Michigan, USA - Su13.BD.MM15.SN (SPAdes) (version 5) | ecosystem: Environmental > Aquatic > Freshwater > Lake | place: Lake Michigan, USA...
TCGGCCGTCAGCGCGAAACGGTGGAAGAGGTGCCGGAAGCCCTGCGAGAAATGAAACACCGCGCCCTGCAGCGCCCCGTCAACCTCCTCGAGAAACGCGCGCTGCAATCCACCGTAGGTGGCGTCGCCGAAGAGCACATGGCCCGCATAGGGGCCCCATCCGGTCGGCAGGAGAAACGGCTCGGTCGGCGACGCGGCGATTTCGCCCTGCGGCAGCCAGACGGCAGGTGGCGTCGGTTCCGGCCGGTCAAACGGATGCCACGGTGGCCGGCTGCGGAATTGAAAAAACGCGCCCGGGCGCACCTCGACGAGTTTGTTGGCCGGCAGCCACTCGCCCTGGTTATCCGTGATCAAAATGGCGCCGTGCGGGCCGAACCCGATGCCGTCCGGCGAACGCAGACCGCCGGCAACGAGCTCGGTGCGGCCGGTGTCGAGGTGCGCTTTGAACACGCTGCCGCGCAACGGCGCCTGCCGGTTGTCGAGGCCGCGGTAGCCCATCGCGACACTCGCGGAGAAATAAAGATGTGAGTCGCGCACCACCGCGCCGAACAGATACTCGTGGTTGTCCATCGTGCACGGCCAGTCGTGCGTCACGCAGCGATAGGTTTCGAACCGCCCGTCGCCATCCGCGTCGATCAGCTCGGTGACCTCGTTCTTTTCGGTGACGAAGATGCGCCCATCGGCGACGGCGAGCCCCATCGGCTCGGAAAGCCCTCGCGCGATCCGGCGGAACGGCGGCGGCGCGCCGGCGGGCATCGCGTCGAGATCGAGCGAGAACAGGTCGCCTTCCCAGGTGATGAAGAGCAGCTCACGCGGCCCGCGCAGCGCCATGCCGCTGATGCGCATGACCGTGGTCTCGTCGCGCAAGTCGCGCGCCTCGAGCGCGGGATGCAGCGCGTCCAGCTTGCGACCGAATCCGGACGCTGCCACCGGCGCGACCGGCTCCTCGATCGCGGTGACGCGGACGAGGTTGCCGGGAGTGTCCCCCTCCAGGGCGAGCCGTCGAAAGCGGAAGGGGTGCTCGAATTTTGTGCCCGAAGGTGGCACCAGCTGCACGAGCACCGGGAGCCCCGCCCGCAGCCGGAACTTCCCGATCTCCACCCGGCGCCACTCGCCCTCCGCGGTCGGCGGCACGGTCCAAAAATGATCCACGCCGTCGAAGGACAGTAGGTAGTCTTGGTTGAGCGCCTTGGCGCACGAATACTCGATCCACACACGGATCTCCTCCTCGCGGGCCGCCCGCACATACCACGCGATCACGGCGCCGCGGCCGCGCGTGATGTCGAGGACTTCGCCGGCCGATTGGTTTGGGCCCTTGGCAAAAATCTGGTTCGCCGGAAGATCCAGCGTGCGGGACGTCTCCGCCGCGCGCCCGCCGGCCCACGCCAAACCGAGCGCGACGAACGCAACGGAAAATCGGATACGACGAAGATCGTTCATCGCAGAATGATCGCCTGCCAGACGGCACCGATACCCTCGCCCACGTTCCATGCGTCGCGGGCGGGCGCCGGCAGACGCAGGACTTCCCCCGGCGCGAGTGATTCCGCGCGCAGTTCACGCCGCGACCGTTCCGCCGGTGCCGCGGCCGCGTGCGCCACGCGTTCGCGGAGGATCAGCGCGCCAGTGTCATGCCGCAATTCCCAGGAAAGCTCGGAGCCGTCCGCGCGCTGCGTGCAGCCGAGGTAGCGCACTTTCAGCGGCACCGGGCGGCCGTGCCGCACCAGTTCCCACGGGGCCGCCGATGGATCGTGAAACCAGGTCGTGCCCGACGACTTCACGGTGAACTCCGTCGCGATCAAGCCCGGCCGTCCCGTCGGTGCCTGCCAGACCTTGAACACTGTCGCGCGCTCCAAGTCGTAGGCGAGCCAGACGTCGGCCCCCTGCCGGATCGACAGCGATCGCGGAATGCCGTCTACGCTGTAGCGATTGATCGCCTCGCGATCGAACGGCAGCGGGTCAGACGCCAGCGATGCGGACGAAACCGCGATCGAAACGAGCAGGGCACAGGGGAGTCCGCGTGCATTCATGCGCATGTCAGGGGGATGGCAGGCATCTCAGTTTTCTGCAACCCGGAGCGCAGACGTAGGCGAAGCCTCGTCTGCAACGTGCGGACGAGTGCCTGCGGCGCTACGTCCGCGCTCCGTCATTTCGAGTGACTGCAAAAAAATGAGTGGCACAGGGGATGGGATTGCGCTGGTAAAGAAACCGATGCCACCGCTTTCCGTTAAGAAAATTCCGTTATTTCCCGCGGGCGCTTAACGGAAATCACCGCCTGCGGGTCCGTTGGATGTAGTCGCCATCCGTTACCTGCACCGTTGCGTCACGCGCCCGTCTCATTCAATTCGCTCTATTGTTCCCACTGCCCCATGCCCCCGCACGATTCCGAACAAGCCCGCTGGTTTGCCGAGCAGGTGCTGCCTCACGAGGCGGACCTGCGCGGCTGGCTGCAGGCGCGGTTTCCGGTGCTGACGGATGTCGATGACGTCGTGCAGGAGAGCTACCAACGGCTGCTGCGCGTGCAGGCGACCGGGCCCATCGCCAATGCGCGGGCCTTTCTCTTCGTGAGCGCGCGCAACGTCGCCTTCAATCAACTGCGCCGGCTGCGACGGGAGCGCCGTGATCCGTGGGCGGAGGACGCGATCGCGACGACACCGGCCGAAGACCCCCGGCCACCCGATGTGGTGGCGCGTTCCGAGGAACTGCAGTTCCTCGTCGAGGCGATCGAGCAACTGCCGACCCGGTGCCGTGAAGTGATGACCTTGCGCAAAATCGACGGTCTCTCGCAAAAGGAGGTCGCGGCCCGGCTCGGCATCGCGGAGCACACCGTGGAAGTCCACAGCCGCATCGGGCTGCAGAAGTGCACGGAGTTCTTCCGCCTGCGCGGCTACGGCCGGGGCCGTCGCGCATGAATCCCTCCGATCCAGAATCGGGCTCCGCGAGCGGGGTCGAGGCCGAGGCCGCCGCGTGGGTGGTGCGGCACGAGCGCGGGCTCACCGCGGCCGAGCAGGATGCGTTTTCGTCTTGGCTCGCGGCGCATCCGCGGCACCGCGCGGCGTTTGCCGAACAGCGGTGGAGCTGGGAGGAACTTGACCGGCTCAACGGGTTGCAAACCTCTGTGCATGCCGGGCCCGACGCGCCGCTGCTGGCGCCCGCGGACGGGCGACCAGCCGCACGCTGGCGATTCCTGGTGCCGCTCGTGGCCGCAAGCTTGGCCGTAGTTGCGGCGATCGGGTTTTTTCACCGCCCGCCCGCCGCCGCTCCCGCCATCGCCATGCCGGCGCTGGCCCTGTGTGAGGAGCAGAGACTCGCCGATGGTTCGCAGGTGGACCTCAACCGCGGCGCAGCGATCACCGTTCTGTTCACCGCGACGGAGCGTCGCGTGCGGCTCGAGCGCGGCGAGGCGCACTTCGCGGTCGCGAAAGATCCGGGGCGGCCGTTTTTCGTCGAGGTGGGCGGAATCACCGTGCGAGCCGTCGGCACGGCGTTCAGCGTGAAGCGCGGCGCGGACTCCGTGGCGGTGCTCGTGACGGAAGGCACCGTGGCCGTGAGTTCCCCGGCGGCTCCGATCGCGGGTTCCGCGCCGTTGATCACCGCCGGACACAAGGCAGTGGTGTCGCTCTCGCCGCAGGCTGCCGCCACGGTAATCGCACCGGTGGCCGCCTCCGAGATGGAGGAGCGCCTCGCTTGGAAACCGCGCCTGCTGGAATTCGACGAGGCACCGCTCGCGGAAATCGCGGCGGAATTCAACCGCCGGAACCCGGTGCGGCTCGAAATCACCGACCCCGCCCTACGCGCCCGCCGGCTGAGTGCCGCACTGCGCTCGGACAACGTCGAGGGGTTTGTCCGGCTGCTCGAGACGGACTTCGCAATCAGTGTCAGCCGAACGCGCGCCGGTGTCATCGCCCTGCAGTCGAAGCGGTGATGCGGCAACGAACCGCCGCCGTTACGCGTTCGCCGCGTCCACCCGCTTTGCCCGACCGCGTGTCGGCGAATTTCTCCCGTTCGGTCACTGCGACCGTCACCGCACGATCTTTTTTTGATTCTCGTTCTCGGTGGAGACTAAGTGCACTTTCGCTCGTGGATTCAGCATAGGGTAAAATTCGACTTGGCTGGTTTCACATCCTCCACCGGCACGCTGCCGCTAGCCGCCGCCGAGTGGATCTCCGAGTTGTCGTCTTCGAGAAGGTGGCAGGGACTTCAGTCTCTCCCACATTCTTGGCTGTTACGCCGGCGCCACTTTCGGCACCCACTCGAAGATGCATCCGCCGCCGCCCCTGCTCCCTCCTTTTCCGGTGAAAAAAATCGTTCGCCTTTCGTAACAGATTTCCACGGCTGTCTCGTCACTATCCCTGATGAACCCCACATTTTTCACCCCCCTGCCGCCCGAACAGCGATTTGCCGCCCGTGCGCTCGTCGTCGCGCTCGCCCTCGGGCTGGCCTCCATCGCTTTCGCAGTCGAGCCCGCGAAGCGCTCCTTCAACGTGCCGGCCGCCGACGCCGAGAAAGCGCTCAAGGTCTTCTCCGAGCAGGCGCGACTTGAGGTGCTATTTCCGACCGCACTGGTTTCGGGTGTGCGCACCAAATCCGTGTCGGGCGATCTTCCGCCGCGGGAGGCCCTCACGCAGATGCTCGCCGGAACCGGGCTCGTCGCCGTGCAGGACGAAAAGACCGGCGCCTTGAGCCTGCGCTCGGGCGCCAAGGAGCCGACCTCAAAAAACGTCGAGGCCGATCCGAGCCGGGCGGCTCGTCCGATCGGCCCCGCTGACGTTGCCAAAGCCACGTCCACCAGCGACGGCGTGATCGAACTCTCGCCCTTCGTCGTGGGCGCCGCGACCGACCGAGGCTATCAGGCCCTGAACACCCTCTCCGGCACACGGCTCAACACGAAGCTCGAAGACCTCGGTTCGTCGATCACCGTGGTGACCAAGCAGCAGATGGAGGACACGGCCGTGCTCGATCTCAACGACGTGTTTCTCTACGAGGCCAACACCGAGGGCACGGGGAATTTCACCGACTTTTCCACCAACCGTAACGGCGGCGTGGTCGACAACATCCAAAACAGCCCGGCCCAGGCCAACCGCATCCGCGGCGTCGGCCGCGCCAACGTCGCGGTCGGCGGCTTCGCCGTGAATCCCCGCATCCCCCTCGACACCTACAACGTCGACGGCGTCGAGATTTCGCGCGGCCCCAACTCCAATATCTTCGGCCTCGGCGGCAGCGCCGGCACAGTGAACTACATCCCCATTCGGGCGAACGCCACGCGCTCGATTTCGCAGGCTACTTTCCGCGCCGACAGCTACGGCGGGGTGCGCGGCACCTTCGATTTCAACCGCCCCCTCATCGCCCAAAAACTCGCGCTGCGCGTCGCCGCCGTGGAAGAGGCGAAGGGCTTCGTGCGCAAGCCGTCATCCGAAAAGATCAGCCGCCTGCAGGGCCTCGTGCTCTTCAAGCCCTTCGCGAACACCACGCTTCGCGCCAGCGCGGAGCACTACGACAACTTCGCGCGCCGCACGAATTCCCTCACGCCGCGCGACACCGTCACCGGCTGGGTTGCCGCCGGCAAACCGACGTGGGATCCGACCACGCAAACCGTGACCCTCGCCAACGGCACGAAGTCCGGCCCTTTCCGGGTCAACCAGGATGGCTCGCTGCCGTTCGGACTGATTTCCCAAGCCGGGGGATTCTATAGCCGCAACAGCGTCTTCATCGACTATGCGTCGCCCGAGCAACTGATGTCGGTCAATCGCACCGGCACCTTGCCGGCCAACCGAATTCCCACGCCGACCATTTCGAACACTGACCTCCGCTTTCTCGAGGGCAGCTCCCGGCTCGAGCGCGAATTCGGCACGTTGTTTCCGCTCTACATTCTTCCGACGACGACGGACAAGGCCCTCTACGATTGGTCGAAGATCAACTACATGTCGCCGAATACCTACGACGACCGCGCGAGCACGTTTACCGTCGAGGCCGAGCAGGTTCTGCTCACAACCCCGCAGCACCTCATCGCCGCTCGCGCCGCGTGGTTCGGACAGGATTTCAAGAGCACCCGGCGCAACAAGGTCGACAACACCGAATCCACTCTCCGGGTCGACGTGAATGAGAAGATGTTGGACGGTTCGCCCAATCCCTACTTCTTGCGTCCCTATTTCGGTTCGTCGGCCCCGGTCTCGACCTTTCAGCCGGAAAAGCGCGACATCCAGAGCGCCGATCTCGCCTACCAATGGACACCCGCAAAACTTCCGCGCGGGCTGGGTTGGATTGGCCAGCAAAAACTCGGACTCCACGGAGAAACCAGTCGCATCGATTTCTCCAGCTTTCGCCGGCGCGATCTGATTCAAAGCGATCACCCTTGGAGCGTAAAAGCCAACCGCAGCGCGGTTGGCGTGTGGGTTTACGACAAGTTTTATGTTGGCGACAATCAGGGCCAGAACATCGACTACGCGCCCGCCACGCGGCCGACCGACGGCCAGCACACGCTCCGTTGGTTCAATGCCCTGACGAATCAGTGGGTGAGCGAGTCCGTCGACGTCGGGGAGAATTTTTTCAACGCCGGGGTTTTCACCAATTCCCGCACGGAGGTCCGCACGCTCAACGCCACCGTGCAGAATTATTTCTTCCAGGATCGCCTCGTGACGACCTTCGGCTGGCGCAATGATCGCCAGCGCGTGCGCGAGTCTCTGCCGCCCGCGATCGATCCCGCCACCGGATGGTTTCAGAATGAACCGCTCAAAACCAAACTACCCTGGATCCTCAACGAGGGAAAAACCCTGACGCAGGGCGCCGTCCTCAAGCCCACCCGCTGGCTCAATATGTTCTACAATCAATCGGACAGCTTCACTCCGGCGGGCGTGGTCTACGACGCACTCGGCGAGCTGTTGCCGAATCCGAAGGGCAAGGGCAAGGACTACGGCATCGGGATTTCGCTCCTGAACGATCGGCTGCATTTCAAAATCAACCGCTACGAAACCAACGACGTGGGTGCCCGCGGCGGAGACCTGGACACCGTCGTCGCCCGCGCCTGGACGCTGGACGGCCGCGGCTCCAATGGCATCGCCGACACCGCGACCGACTTCCTCACATTTTCCCAGGTCACCATCGACCAGCGTTTCGCCAAGCAGGGCGTCACACCCACCGCCGCGCAGAGCAGTGCCGCGGTCGCGCAGTATATGGGCCTGACCCAGGAATTCCTCGCCGGAATCCAGACGTGGGACCGGGGCACCACCGCCGATGTGACGTCGCGCGGCTACGAGTTTGAGGCGATCTACAATCCCACCCGCCAATGGCGGCTCAAGTTCACTGCCGCTCAACAGGTCGCCATCGACAGCAATATCGGCGACGGCTTGCAGCGGTATATCACCGCCCGGCTGCCGATCTGGACCACGGCCAGGGATGAAAACGGCGTCGCGTGGTGGACGCGCTCGATCGGCGGAGGGGCCACTCCCAAGCAAACCTACGAAGGGAACATTCTCGCCCCGATCAAGCTCGCCACCGCCAACAATGGAAAACCCCGTTCGCAGGTCCGCGAGTGGCGCTGGAACGCGGTCACGAACTACGACTTCACCGAGGGGCGGCTCAAGCATTTCTCGGTCGGCGGTGCGCTGCGCTGGCAGGACCAGGGCGGCATCGGCTTTCTCGCCGCGGCTCCAGACCCCGACGGCGTGGTGCGCGAGCTCGACGCCAACAAACCCGTCTACGACAAAGCGCGCCTCGCGGTCGATCTCTCGGCCAGCTATCGTCTGCGCCTCTTCGGCGACCGGGTGCGCGCGAAATTCCAGCTCAACGTGCGCAACGTCCAGGAAAGCGGCAGCCTGCAGGCGGTCGGCGTCAACCCCGACGGCCGGCCTTTCGCGTATCGCATCAACGATCCCCGCCAGTTTATCCTCAGCACAACATTCGATCTATAACTGAACACGCTCGCAGTCCCATGACGATCTTCCCTGCATCCACCGCTCGGCGGCTCTTCGTTTTGCTCGGCGCCTTGGGCCTCTACGGTGCCTGCGTTGCCGCCGATGTCGCTTACTTTGCCGACAACGGTTACGGCAATCCCATCAGCAACCTCCAGCATCCCGCCGGCGAACACCACCAGGGCGTGACGTATGTCGCCTATCAGGGGCCGCACGAAGATCCGTATATCGCCGCCTACGTCCATGCCACGGCCCAGTGGATCGGACCCGTCCAGGCCGGCGTGAGTGCCATGGGTAAATCTCCTGACCAAATCGATCCGGGCGAACTCGATAATCACGGCAAGCCCGCGCTCGTGGTTGATCGCCAAGGCTACATCCACCTCGTCTTCGGCTCGCACGGCGGCGATCCGAAATATGGCCGGAACCCGCTCGGCGAATTCTTCATGGGCACCAAGGGCAAGATGACTCACGTCGTCTCCGTGAAGCCCCGCGACATCTCTGCGTGGCGCGTCGTGGACAACATCCCCGTCCACGGCACCTACAACCAGTGGGTTAAGGTCCCCAACGGCGACCTGTATCTATTTTACCGCCACGGCGGCCACCGCAGCGATTGGGTTTACCAAAAATCCGTCGACGATGGCCGCACGTTTGCAGCGCCGGTATCCGTGTTGAAACACAAAGTGAGCGCCGCGTCTCCCACGGTGAATGACTCGTGGTATGCGTGGTTCGACAATGGCCGGGGCGACACCATCACCGCCTCCTACATCTATCACCCCTGCGCCAACCCGAAGCACAATGCGCATCGGCAAAACACCTATTACATGCAGCTCGATACGCAGAGCGGCCAGTGGTCCAACGTCCAAGGCGCGCGGCTTACGCTCCCCGTCACCAAGGAGTCCGCCGACCAGCTTACGCTCATCGAAGACACCGGCACCGTACGCACCACGCACGGCACGGCCCACGTGGATGCCGCCGGCAGACCGCACTTAGTTTTCCCTGCGGGGAAGGATGTGCGGTATTATCGCTGGGACGGAAAAGCCTGGCAGAAACCCGTCGCGGTCGGCGCAGCAGGCGAACGCATGCACGACGGTGACTTCTTTGTCGATTCGCCGACCAGCGTGCGAATGCTCTTGGCTCAAACCACTGAGGCCGGTCACGAAATTGCTTGGTGGAACACGACGGACGGCGGACTGACGTGGCTGAAGGGCGCCGTTTTTATGGCGTCGAAAGAGCGGAGCTTCAACCTGTCGGCGATGATCCGCAACGCGCACCCCGATGCCGTGATGTTGCTCGCGTCCCGCAGCGCGGCTGAACCGCACCTCTACCGGCAGATGCACCTCGTCGGCGCCCACGGTGCGCTCGTTCGTCCCGCCGCCGAGGCGAGCCACCTCGGGAACCGGTTGGAACAAATCAAATCTCTGCCGCCGCCGAACAAGGACAAGGCCGAGGCCAAGAAAAGAAAGAAGCTCGGACTCGGCGACGACGACCTCTGAGGCAACCACGCGATCTCTATCCCATGAAATTACTCTCCCTACTCTCCAAAGCGTGCCTCGCCTTTCTCCCGTTGTTGTCCGCGGCCGCCGCCGTGCCGCCTAACATCGTTTTCATCATGACTGACCAGCACTCGGCCGATGCGCTGAGCTGCCGGATGGGTGACCGCTACTTGAAGACGCCCGCGCTGGATAGCTTGGCGGCGCGCGGCACATTTTTCAGCCGCGCCTACACTCCGAACCCGCTCTGCATGCCCGCGCGCAACTCGATCTTTACCGGTCGCTATCCGCACGAGACCGGCATCACCGACAACACGAAGACGACGCTCGATGCCTCCGCATTCGTCACGATGGGGACGCATTTCCGCCAAGCCGGCTACCAGACCGCCTACTTCGGCAAGTGGCATCTCGCCTACGACGAAGCGGCGACCAAGACCCACGGCTTCGAGACGCTCGAGACCGGCTACATCGATGCCGAAAACGCCGCCCTGGCCACGAAGTTTCTCGGAGGGAAACATAACAAGCCCTTCCTCCTCGTCGTCAGTTTTCTCAATCCCCACAACGTCTGCGAACTCGCCCGTGATCAGCAGTTGAACAACGGCCCCATCGGCAAACCGCCGTCTGTCGAAAAACTCCCGCCCGCGCCGGCGAATCTGGCCCCACCGCGCAATGAGCCCGACACCATGGCCCAAATCCGCGCGGGCTATCACGCCAACCCGCAGTTCCCCGTCGGCAATTTCAATCCGCAAATGTGGCAGGCGCTCCGCTGGGGCTACTATCGCCTCATCGAAAAAGTCGACGCCGAGATCGGCAAGGTCCTCGCTGCGCTGAAGGCCGCTGGCCTCGAGGAGAACACGCTGATCGTCTTCACTGCCGACCACGGCGAGTGCGCCGGCGCCCACGGCTTCAACCAGAAAACCGTCTTCAATGAGGAGTCCGCACGCGTGCCCTTTATCGTCAGCGCCCCGGGCCAACGTGCCGGCCGCGTGTCGGAAAAATTTACCAACACTGGTATCGACATTTTACCGACGATGCTCGATTTCGCCAGCCTCCCCCGTCCCGCAAAACTCCCCGGCGTCAGCCTCCGTCCAATCGCGTTGGGCCAGCCCGTCGCCTCGTGGCGCGACCACGTCGTGGTGCAGAACAACATGTCTCAGACTTTTCCCGTCGCCGGCAACGTGCCGACGACCGAAGGCCGCATGATTCGCGCGGACCGCTACAAATATTGCGTCTACGTCCACGGCCAATATCGCGAGTCTCTCGTGGATCTCGAAAAAGATCCCGGCGAGATGAACAATCTCGCCCGCGATCCCGCGCACCGCGAAACGCTCCTCGCCATGCGCGAACGCCTGCGGAAATGGGGGGTGGAAACCCGCGACCCACTCGTCGCCGCGATGCTGGCCGACGACGTGAAGCCCCGCGAGTTCGCCATCGTCAAAACGCCCAAGAACGCTGCTCGCGCGGAAGGTCTCGGGAAGCAGAAAAAAGCGAAAGATCACGAGTGATTGCCGCCGCCTTGAAACTCGGCCTGCAGTTTCTCATCGGTCTGTTGCTGGGCGCCACGCTCAACCTCCGCAGCGCGGATGCGCCCCAGAAAGCAGACGCCGATTCCGTCGCTACGGACTCGTTGCCAGCGTTCAAAGCAGCGCTGCGCGCCACCCTGACTCGCCACTTGGACACGTTGCTCGGCGCCGACGGATCGGTCCGCGCGATGAAGGGCAAAACTGCCGAGGGAAATGGTGCGCTGGCCTTCTACCTGATGTTTGAGCTCACCCGCGAACCGCGCTACCGCCAGGCCGCGCTGAGTCTGGCGGACCAGGTGTTGAAGGATATGCGCGCGACGAAATTCGGCGTGTTGCCCATCAAGGAAAAGGACAAGCCCGGCGGCACGACGATCGTCGGCGGCGGCCCGCCCGCGCTCGGGGCCTATACGTCGAGCGTCGCCTACATTCTGCACAAAGAAGGCGGGCGCTCCGACGATCTCCGCTACCTCGCGACTGTGCTCGACCGCTACGCATGGAACGAAAGCGGTTGGTGGGCCGCGACCATCGACGTAAAGACGGGCGAGTCGAAGTTGCCGATGACCAAGCCGTCGATTATCAACAAGACGGCGGCGATGGCCATGGCGGCCGGAATCGTGAGTGGTTATGTACGGGACATCGACCCGGTGCTTTCGGCCAGTCTGAAACGGAAAACGGACACGTGCATTTACGAACAGATTATCCCCGCGCAGCTCGCCGATGGCTTTTGGCACTACGGGCTCAACGAGAACGACCCAAAGAACAAGGACGTCTTTGGTTACTTCATGCTCACGACGAAGGAGCTGATGAACTTGCAGCGCTTCAACCCCGCCTACCACGAGGATCGCCTCAACGCCGCGCTCAAGAAAGCGCAGACCTTCGCGCTGCAGCAGATCGCTCCGATGACCGAACCCAACACCGGTCCCGCCCCGCGCCCGCACGCGACCCCCGGCACGCCGAGACGTTATTCGGTGCAGGACGAGGCCAAGCGCAGCTACCAACTCGGCCTCATCCTCTTCGAAGGCGGACAAGTGAACGAAGGCCTCAGAATCATGAGTGCCGCGCTGGCGCAATTCCCCGTAGGCAACGCCGGACAGGATGGCTCTCACGCCGCGGAACCTTCCGCCCTCATCCTCTCCAGCCCGCTCCTTCGTTGAACGATTCTTCGACCGTTTTCTCACCCGTGAAATTTCTCTCCGTCTGGATCACCGTCTTCCTCACCGCGTTCTCGACCGCCCCCGCTGCCCAGAGCGCGAAGCCCAACATCGTCGTCATTCTCGCCGACGATTTTGGCTGGGGCAGTTCCACACCCTACGGCGCAAAAGGACTGAACACTCCAAATTTGGATCGCCTCGCGCGCGAGGGCCGGCGCTTCACGCACGCTTACGCACCGGGCTCCGTGTGCTCGCCTTCTCGCTACGGCTTGATGACCGGCCGGTATTATTGGCGCACGGCGATCAAGGACGGTGAGGTCCTCACCCCGACCGCACCGCTGCACATTGAGCCCGGCCGCGTCACGCTCGCTTCGCTCTGCAAATCCCAGGGCTACCGCACCGGCGCGTTCGGCAAGTGGCACCTCGGCCTTCAGACCGGCGTCGCGGAGACTGATTGGAACCAACCGCTGCAGCCCGGTCCGCGCGCCGTCGGTTTTGATTATTTCTACGGCCTCGGCGGCAATCCCGGCAACGGCCCGCACGCGTTTATCGAAGATGAAAACATCGTCGGCCGCATCCCCGGTGAAAAAGTTGTCGTCGCCGCCGCGGGGGCGAAAGGCACGACGACCGGCGTCCGCGAGCAGCGCGCGGTAGACCGTATCATGGAAACGATTACAGCGAAGGCGACCGGTTGGATCGAAACCAACCAAGCGGCCCCGTTCTTTCTCTACTTCGCACCCAACGCTGTGCACGGCCCCATCGCGCCGAATCCGCGCTTCACCGGCAGCCCCTACGGCAGCTACGGCGACTTCATCCACGAGCTCGATTGGAGCGTGGGCCAAATCCTCGTTTCGCTCGATCGCCTGAAGCTCACCGAAAACACGCTCATCATTTTCACGAGCGACAACGGCGGCATCGTCGACGTGGGCAACGGCAACACCGGCAAGGCCATGGCAGCCGGTCTCGCCATCAACGGCCACCTGCGCGGCGGCAAACACACGGAATACGAAGGCGGCTTCCGCGAGCCCTTTATCGTGCGCTGGCCCGGTCAGGTGCCCGCCAACACCGTGAGCGACCAGGTCATCGCGTTGCCGGATGTGCTCGCGACACTCGCTGCCGTCTTAAAGGTGCCGCTGCCTACGGGCGCCGGCGAGGACAGCTTCAACGTGCTCCGCGCCTTCACCGAAGCGACGCCCGGCGCGCCCGTGCGCGATCACTTTATCATGCAGGCGGCCGACGGCACCTATGCCCTGCGTCTCGGCGACTGGAAATTGATCGAGCGTGTCGGCGCGCCGAAGTTCGAGCACCGCCCCACGACCAAGACGGGCAAGAAGATCCACGAGGGCCCGAAGCACGACGAACTTTTCAATCTCAAGGACGATCCCGCCGAGATCAAAGACCTCTCCGCCACCCACGCGGAACAAGTCGCGAAAATGAAACGCCTGCTCGCTGCTGCGCGCGACCGTGGCTTCACGCGACCCGACGCGGGGAAATAATGCTCACGCCGCTTGGCAAATTTTAACCCAGATCCCCTCCATGCAAACCCTCACGTTCATCAAAAACCGCCCGTCTCGTCTCCTCCGCATTACCGGCGGCTTTACGCGCTCGCCCCTCGCCTTGGTTCTCGCCGTGGCGCTGGCGTGTCAGGTGCCGGCGTCCGCATTCGGCCAAGCGGAATGATCGACCCGCTGTGGCGGGAGGGCCCGGCGGACTCCCGGCAAGGGAGAGAACAAGTTCGCGCGGGAGTGAATCCGCGCCCATCCCACGCGTCAGTCCCGGTCATACCAACGTTATTTGAACTCTGGACATTTTGGTAACCGCGAACGCTAGCGAGTGGACGGATCACCACTCCCTGGCGCTCGCGGCTACCCGGCAAATCAAAGTCTGAATCTTTTGGGCGATTGATAACAGCCCCGGTGATACCAACGTCATTTGAGTTTTTTGACTGCTGGTAGCTGCGAGGGTGAGCGAGGGGTGTTGCCGACGATCGCCCCAATATCACGAGACGTTCGTATTAG